>Ga0209368_1000062_pt1 | contig 183470 bp, 161 predicted proteins | sample EBPBio242008_DNA_FD_185862 | JGI IMG/M metagenome (GOLD analysis project Ga0209368, IMG submission 185862) | Wastewater treatment Type I Accumulibacter community from EBPR Bioreactor in Madison, WI, USA - Reactor 1_4/24/2008_ DNA (SPAdes)... | ecosystem: Engineered > Bioreactor > EBPR >...
GGCGCAACATCGCCTTCGGCCTGGAGGAGCGCGGCGTTTCCCGCGCCGAGATCGCCAAGCGCGTCGAGGAGGGGCTGGCGCTAGTCCGGCTCGGCGGGCTCGGCGAGCGCCGCCCGAAGGAACTCTCGGGCGGCCAGCAGCAGCGCGTCGCATTGGCCCGTGCGCTGGTGATCCAGCCCTCGGTGCTGCTGCTCGACGAATCCCTGTCCAATCTCGACGCCAAACTGCGCGATGCGATGCGCCACGAGATCCGCTCGATCCAGCGCTCGCTGGGGATCACCACGCTCTTCGTCACCCACGATCAGGTCGAGGCGCTGACGATGTGCGACCGGATCGCGGTGATGCATCGCGGCCGCATCGCCCAGATCGGCAGCGCCGAGGATATCTACGACCGGCCGGCGACGCGCTTCGTGGCCGAGTTCGTCGGCCGCGCCAACGTGCTGCCGCTGGCGCGCGACGGGCAGGGCCGGGCCACTGTCTGGGGGCAGGCCGTGCCGGTCGAGGCTGCTGATAATGCCGACCTGTTCGTCCGGCCGCAGCGGATGCGGATCGTACCGCTCTCCGAGCCGGCAAGCGGCGATACGGCGCGCCTGACCGGCCGCGTCCTGCGCAGCGTCTTCGTCGGCGACCATGTCGAGGTGCTGGTGGAAGGCACGGATGGGCAGCTCACGGTCGAGATGCCTTCGGGCTCGGCCGCGCAGGCCGAGGGGACCGAGGTCGCGGTCGTCTGGCCGCGCCACGAGAGCCGCGTCTTCGCGCGCGAGGCGTCATGACCGTCTCGCGCCGCCTGCCATTGCTTTTGATCCCGGCGACGCTTTTCCTGCTCGCCATCTATGTCTTGCCGTCGCTCGGGCTGTTCCGCAACGCCTTCAACGAGGTTGGGCCGACCGGAGCTATGGTCGAGGCCTGGTCGCTGGAGACCGCGCGCGCCACCTTCCATGACAGCTTCACCTTCGAACTGACGCTGAACTCGCTCTGGCTTTCGGCAGTGTCGACGCTGATCGCGCTCTGCATGGCCTATCCCGTCTCGCTCTTCCTGTTCCGCACCGATTCCCGCTTTCGCGGGCTGCTCGCGGTGGTCGCGATCATGCCGATGCTGGTCTCCGGCGTGGTGCGCGTCTTCGGCTGGCTCGCCATTCTCGGCGATCGCGGGCTGGTCAACACGACTCTGCAATCGCTTGGCCTGATCTCGACGCCGCTGAAGCTCGTCTTCAACTGGACGGGCGTCACCATCGGCCTCGCCGAAAGCATCATGCCTTATATGATCCTGGCGCTGCTCGCCGGCTTCGGCCGGCTCGACCGCACGCTGGAGGAAGCCGCGCGCTCGCTCGGCGCCTCGCCGTTCCGGACCTTCCGGCGGGTCACGCTGCCGCTCAGCCTGCCGGCGATCGCGCTGGCGGCGGGCTTGGGCTTCGTACTCTCGATGTCGGCCTATATCACGCCCAAGCTCCTGGGTGGCGGGCGCGTCTTCGTGCTGGCGACCGAGATCTTCGAGCAGGCGACAACCAACACAAACTGGCCGGTCGCGGCCGTGCTGGCGATCTACACGCTCGTCCTGCTGCTCGCCCTGCTCGTGATCTCCAATGTGGTGGCGCGGAGGCTGCAGCGATGACCGGGGCGGGGCGCGTTCTCTCCAGCTTCGCGGCGCTGGTCTATGTGCTGATCCTGGCGCCGATCGTCGTCGTCGTCATGCTGGCCTTCTCGGCTGATAATTTCATCCTGTTCCCGCCATCCGGCTATTCGCTGCGCTGGTTCAACCAGCTCGCGAGCAACGGGCCGCTGCTGACGGCGCTCTGGCTCAGCGTGCGGATCGCGGCGGTGGTGACGCTGCTGTCGCTCGCGGTCGGTGTGCCCGCTGCGCTTGCTCTGGCGAAGGGCCGCTTCGTCGGCAAGGATGCGCTGACCGGCTTCTTCCTGGCGCCGCTGCTGCTGCCGACGCTGATCACCGGCCTCGCACTGCTGCTGTTCTTCTCGCCGTTGAAGCTGACTGCGACGCTGCCCGGGCTCGTGCTCGGCCATATGACGGTGACCGTGCCCTTCGTGATCAGGATGATGACGACGGCGCTGGCCAACCTGCCGGATGATATCGAGGCTGCCGCGGCAACGCTCGGCGCAACGCCCTGGCGCGTGGTGCGGCGGGTGACGCTGCCTTTGGCGACGCCGGGCCTAATCGCCTGCGCCTGCCTGTCCTTCCTGCTCTCCTTCGACGAGACGGTGATCTCGCTGTTCATCGCCGGCCCGCGTGCCTCGACCCTGCCGGTCGAGATGGTGCGCTATGTCGAAGGGCGCACCGATCCGCTCATCGCGGCCCTGTCCGTGGTGCTTATCGTCGCGACGCTCGCCGTCGTTCTCGTGGTCGAACGCCTGGTCGGCGTCGCCCGTGCCGTAGGGAAATAGGAGATAGAAATGCCCGATTATCGCATCGAAGCCATGCCCGAGCAGCTCCCGGCCGCGCTGGTCGAGAAGCTGCAGAAGGTCGAGACCGCGACCATCGGCCATTCCCAGCACTGGGGCTTCATGGATCGCGGCATCCAGCCGCTGCTGCGTGGCAAGCGCATCGCCGCGGCGGCGGTGACGCTGGCGATCCCCGGCCAGGATTCGACGTTGCTGCACCACACGCTCGGCCTGCTGCGCCCCGGCGACATCCTTGTCGTCGACCGTCTCGGCGACGACAAGCACGCTTGCTGGGGCGGCGGGGTCACCGTCGCGGCGAAGGCAGCCGGCGCTGTCGGCGGCATCGTCGACGGTCCCTGCACCGATCTCACCGAGATCGAGGATTCCGATTTCCCGATGTGGTGCCGCGGCATGTCGCCGATCACCACGCGCCTCTACAATCTCGGCGGCACGCTCAACCTGCCGATCTCCTGCGGCAATGTCCCGGTCAAGGCCGGGGACGTCATCCTCGCCGATGAATCCGGCGTGCTGGTGCTGCCCCGCGCCGAGGCCGAGGCGATCGCGGACGCCGCCATCGCCCGGCAGGAGCGCGGCGAGAAGACGCAGAACCGCGTCAAGCTGGGCGAGAAACTCGGCGACATCTCCGGCGCGACCAAGATGGTGCTCGACGCCATCGCCGCAGCGAAGGGCTGACGAGGCCGATCATGAACGCTTCCGTCTCCGTCCCACGCGTCGCTGATTTCACCTGCGAGAAGAAGCCGGCGAGCGGCTCGCGCGGCATGGTCGTCACCAACCATCCGCTCGCCTCGGCAGCGGGTGCGCAGATCCTGCTCGCCGGCGGCAATGCCATCGACGCGGCTGTCGCCTCGCTCTTCGCGCTGACGGTGGCCGAGCCGATGATGGTCGGTATCCTCGGCGGCGGCCTGAGCCATATCCGGCTCGCCGACGGGCGTCATGTCGTGATCGACAATCTCTCGACCGCGCCGGGCAAGGCGACGGCCGACATGTACGAGTGCCTGTCCGACGAGATCGGCAAGCAGCGCGACACCCGCGACCGCGAGAACGTGGTCGGCGCGAAGGCGGTCGCGGTTCCCGGTGCGCTCAAGGGCTGGTGCGAGGCGCTCGCCCGCTTCGGCACGCTGACGCTGGCCGATGTTCTCCAGCCGGCGATCGGGCTGGCGGAACGCGGCTTCGTCGTCACGCCCTATCTCTCGAACTGCATCACCGACAATGCGGCCGATCTCGCCCGTGATCCCGGCCTTGCGGCGATGCTGCTGCCGGGCGGAAAGCCGCTCCAGCCGGGCATGCGGCTCGTCCAGTCCGACTATGCCGCGAGCCTGAAGCTGATCGCGGTGGAAGGGCCGGAAGCTCTTTACCGCGGCAAGCTCGGCCGCGCGCTGACCGACTACATGGCCGCGAATGGCGGGCTGATCGATCAGGCCGACCTCGCCAATTACCGCATCGAGCTGCGCGAGCCGATCCGGGGTTCCTATCGCGGCTACGAGATCATCGGCCCGCCGCCGCCCTCGTCCTCGGGCGTGCATATCGCGCAGATGCTCAACATCCTCGAAGGCTACGATATCGGCGCGCTCGGCTTCGGCTCGACGGACGCCGTGCATCTGCTGGCAGAGGCGCTGAAGATCGCCTTCGCCGACCGCGCCGTGGCAACGGCCGATCCGGCCTTCGTCAAGGTCCCGGTCGCGAAGCTGATCGACAAGGCCTATGCCGACGAACGCCGCGCGCTCATCGAGATGGGGCAGGCGAAGAGCTGGACGGCCGGGCTCTCCGGCGGCGAATCCGCCGACACCACCCATGTCACCGTCGCGGATGCGATGGGCAATGTCGTCAGCGCGACGCAGACGATCAATGGCTTGTTCGGCGCCTGCGTACAGATCCCCGGCACCGGCATGATCGCCAACAACTACATGTACAATTTCGATCCGCATCCCGGCCGGGCGCTCTCGATCGCGCCGGGCAAGCGGGTCTTCACCTCGATGGCGCCGATGATGGCGGTGAAGGACGGCCGGCTCGCCTTCGCGCTCGGCCTGCCCGGCGCCTTGCGCATCTTCCCCTCGGCCCTGCAGGCGATCGTCAACCTGATCGACCACCGCATGAGTCTGCAGGAAGCCGTCGAGGCGCCGCGCGTCTGGACCGAGGGTGGCGTGCTCGAGCTCGAGGAGGCCATTCCGGAAGCCGTGGCGCAGGCGCTGATCGCTCGTGGCCACAAGGTGGTGCGCTCGCCGCGCGTCGCTGGCGGCATGAACGCCATCGCCTTCAACTCGGACGGCACCCTGACCGGCGCCGCCTGCTGGCGCGCCGACGGCACGCCTGTCGCCATCTCCGGCGGGCTCGCCCGCGCCGGTGCCCGCTTCACCATCTGACCCGATCTTCTGACTGGACCATCCCATGCCCGAGACCATCTGCCTCCTCGACATGACCACGCCCGAGCGGGCCGACCGCCTGCGCGCGTTCCTTCCCGATGGCTTCGTGCTGACCCATGGCACCGCCCGTGGCGACGAGCACATGAAGCAGATCATCGCCGAGGCCGATTACGCGATCTCCGGCCAGGTCGGCGTCTCCGGCGACGTCCTGCGCGCCGCCAAGAAGCTGAAGCTCCTGCATAAATGGGGCGTGGGCTACGACAATATCGATATCGAGACGGCGAAGGAGCTCGGCATCAAGGTGGCGCGCACGACCGGCTCCAATGCGGTCGCCGTCTCCGAATTCGCACTCGGCCTGACGATCTCGACGCTCCGCCTGATCGCCTATGGCAATGCCGAACTGAAGAAGGGCAACTGGCGCACCGGCCAGTTGCCGTCCGACACCTACACGCTCTCCGGCAAGACAGTCGGCATCGTCGGCCTCGGCGCGATCGGCAAGAATGTCGCCAAGCTGCTGAAGGGCTTTGGCTGCACCATCCTCTACAGCAAGCGGACCCCGCTCGATGCCGCCGAGGAGGCGGCGCTCGGCGTGAAGCATGCCTCGATCGACGAGATCCTGACCCAGGCCGACGTCGTCTCGCTGCATTGCCCGCTGACGCCCGAAACCAAGGATCTGATCGACCTCGCGGCGCTCAGGAAGATGAAGAAGACGGCGGTGCTGATCAATTGCGCGCGTGGCGGCGTCGTCAACGAGGCGGACCTCGTCACGGCTCTGCGGGCGAAGGAGATCGCTGGCGCGGCGATGGATGTCTACGAGATCGAGCCGCTGCCGGCGGACAGCCAGCTCCTCACCCTCGACAATCTCGTGACCACGCCGCATCTCGCCGCGATGGCGGCCGATAATTTCGCACCTGTGGTGAAGCGCATGTTCGCGAACATGCAGCATGTCTCGCGCGGCGAGCCGGTGCCGCCGCTCGATCTGGTGGTGTGAGGTTCACGCGTCGTCATTTTACAAGGAAACACGCCGTCATCCCGGGCTGGACCCGGGATCCATGCCGGAGCGCTGCCGCTCAAGGTTCAGGCATGGATCCCGGCTCTACGCTTCGCTCCGGCCGGGATGACCCGCGTTTCCAGGTGCGGCAGATTCAGTGCAGCCCGCCGACGCCGATATAGCGTTCGAGCACGTCGGCATCGGCGCGCAGCGCATCCGGCTTGCCTGACCAGACGATCCGGCCGCGTTCGAGGATGATGACGTCATCTGCGAAGGCGAGGGCGCTTTCCAATCGCTGCTCGACGAAGAGGATGGTCATCGCGCCGCTCGCGGCAAGGCGGCCGAACGCCTCCATCAGCATGTCGCAGATGACCGGCGCGAGGCCTTCAAGCGGTTCGTCGAGCAGCAGGACCGAGGGCTGGCCGAGGATGGTGCGCGCCGTCGCCAGCATCTGCTGCTCGCCGCCGGAGAGCTGGGAGCCGAGATTGCGGCGCCGCTCCCCGAGGCGCGGGAAGAGCGCATAGGCCTCCTCGATCGCCGCGCGCGGGCGGCCCTTCAATCCGGCGAAGAGGTTTTCCTCGACGGTGAGGCCCTTGAAGATCTCGCGGGTCTGCGGGACGAGGCCGATGCCGCCATGGGCGCGGGCCGCCGTGCCGAGCGCGGTGACGTCCTGCCCGCCAAGGCTGATGCTGCCGGCATAGCGGCGGGTCAGCCCCATCAGGCTCGCCATCAGCGTGGTCTTGCCCATGCCGTTGCGGCCGAGGATGGAGAGGCGCCCGCCAGCCGGCACCGAGAACGAGACATCCTCCAGCACATGGGTCTGGCCATAGCCGGCGCTGAGGTTGCGGACGTCGAGATCAGCCGCCGGCATGGGCATAGCTCCCGAGATAGGCTTCGCGGACCTTGGGGTCTTTGGCGACCTCGGCCGGCAGGCCCTGGAAGATGACCTCGCCCGCCGCTAACACGACGACCCGCTTGGCGAAGCGGAAGACGAGGTCCATGTCGTGCTCGATCATCAGCACGGCGAGCGAGGCCGGCAGGCGGGCCAAGGCTTCCTCGATGCGCGGCGTGTCGCTGGAGGGTACGCCGGCGGCGGGCTCGTCCAGCAGCAGCACCTTGGGGCGCTGCGCCAGCGAAATGGCAATTTCCAGCAGGCGCTGCTGGCCATAGGCGATGGTGGCGACCTTGCGGCGGGCGACCTCGGTCAGGCCGAGCGTGGCGAGGATTTCGGCCGCTTCGTCCGTCGCTGCGGAATCGCCGTGGAAGCGGGCTAGGATGCGCGTCGCCCGGCCGAGGCGCTGCAGGATGGTCATGACGACATGCTCTTCCGGCGTCATGTCCGGGAACAGACGCGTGACCTGGAAGGTTCGCACGAGGCCGCGCCGCACGCGCTTGACGGCACCCAGGCTCGTGATGTCCTCGCCCGCGAGATGGACGCTGCCGGCGCTCGGCGGGATGCGGCCGGTGACGAGGTTGACGAAGGTGGTCTTGCCGGCGCCGTTCGGGCCGATCAGGGCGAGGCGCTCGCCCTCGTTCATCGCCAGCGAGATGTCGCTGTTGACCTTGAGCCCGCCGAACGCCTTGGAGAGATGCGAGACCTCGAAGACCGCGCTCATCGGCCGGCCCTCCAGCGGTCGCGGGTCAACATCCGGGCGAGTTCGTCCAACGTGCCGGAAAGTCCGCGCGGGGCGAAGAGCACGATGGCGATCAGCACGGCGCCGACCAGCGTCATCCAGTGGAACGGGTTGATCGCGGCGACGACATGTTCGAGCGCCATGAAGATCACGGTGCCGATCAGCGCGCCGTAGAGATGGCCGATGCCGCCGAGCACCAGCATGACGAGAGCGTTCGCCGAAACCTCGAAGCTCACGCTGTCGAGCCCGACCACCTGGGTCGCGATGGCGGCGAGCGCGCCGCCCATGCCGGCCACAGTGCCTGAGATGACGAACATCTTGAGCAGGACCGGGAAGGCGTAGATGCCGAGTGCGCTGATCCGCAGCGGGTCCTCCTTCAGGCCGCGGCAGACCATGCCGAAGGGGGAGCGCGTGACGAAGCGGAGCACGGCGAAGACGATGAGGAGCAGGCCGAGACCGAAGAGATAGGCGCTGCGACCCCAGAGATCGAACTCGAAAACGCCGAAGAGCGGGGCGGGGCTCATGCCGGAGAGGCCGTCGCTGCCGCCGGTGATCGAGGAGGCCTTGTTGGCGGCTTCGTGCAGGAGCTGGACGATGGCGATCGAGAGCACGAGCTGCGGCAGACCATGGGCGCGCAGCATGATCGCACCCATCAGGAGCCCCATGATTGCGCCGGCCCCCGCGCCGATCAGGATCAGCAGGACGGGGTCGGTGATGCCATGGACGCAGGCGATGCCGGCGGCATAGGCGCCGGCGCCATAAAGCGCGCCCTGTCCGAGCGAGGCGACGCCGCAATAGCCCACGATCAGGTCGAGCGAGAGCACGAGCAGCGCGACCGAGATCACACGGGTCAGGAAGGCGAGGTTGTCGGGAAAGAGCCAGTAGCCGGCAAGGCCGACGAGCGCGATCAGGGCGAGGCCGAGAAGGTCGCGACCGACGGTGCGGCTGGCGGATGCGGTCATTGGCATGGGCGTCGCAGTTGCCATTTACTGCGCCCGTCCCATCAGACCGCGCGGGAAGACGCAGACCACCAGGATCACTGCGAGATAGAAGAAGAAATTGCCGAAATCCGGCACGAGGTAGCGCGCGGTGACGTCGATGGCGCCGAGCAGCAGGCAGGCGGCGAGCGCGCCGGGAATCGAGCCCGCGCCGCCGACGGAGACGACGACGAGGAAGGTCACCATGTAGCGCAGCGCATAATAGGGCTCGATCGGCAGGAACTCGGCGCTGACCACGCCGCCGAAGGCCGCAAGCCCGATCGCCAGCGCGAAGCTCGCAGCATAGATGATCTCGGTGCGGATGCCGAGCGTGCGGGCCATAGGCGCGTTCTCGACGGCGGCGCGCAGATGAATACCGAAGCCGGTCCGCTCGATCAGGAACCACAGGCCGCCGGCGACGACGAGGCCGCTTGCGATGACGAAGAGCCGGTGGCCGGCGATGCTGCGGAAGCCGAGATCGACGGAGCGGGCGAGCTCTGCCGGCAGGGGAATGGTCTTGAGCGTCGGGCCGAAGAAATAATTGGTGATGCCGATGACGCAGAAGGTGATGCCGATCGTCATCAGCACCTGCGAGAGCTCGCTGCGATCGTAGATGCGGCGATAGAGCAGGCGCTCCAGCGGCACGGCGATGATGACCGTGCCGATCACGGCCAGCGCGATGCCGAAACCGTAGCCGAGGCCGAGATCGCGCGCGGCATAGGAGGCGATGTAGCCGCCGATCATGGCGAAGGCGCCATGGGCGAGGTTCACCACCCGCATCAGGCCCATGGTCAGCGACAGGCCGATGCAGATGATGAACAGCGCCATGCCATAGGCCAGCGCATCCACGGCAATGCTCAGCGCGGTCTGCATTCAGCGGGCTTTCCGATGCTCAGGCGTGCCGGGTTTGGATGGAATCACCACCGTCATTCCGGACAAGCCGCGAAGCGGCGCCGATCCGAAATCCATCGTAAGGCCCGGCGCTCTACGATGGATTCCGGGTCAAGCCCGGAATGACGGCGTGTTTCCAGCGGGAAACGACGTCGTTACTTCGTCAGGCCGGAATCCTTCTGCTCCGGCACGCTGGCGATCTCCTTGTTGATCCAGCGGCCCTGCGCATCCTTCGCGACTTCGCGCAGATAGATCGTCTGGGTGATGTGGCGGGTCTCGGGATCGATCTTGACCGGGCCGCGCGGGCTTTCCCAGCCGAGCCCCTTCACCGCCTCGACGGCTTTTTCCGCGTCCTGCTTGCCGGCGGTGGCCGCGATCATCTTGGAGATCACGAACATGCCGTCATAGGCGCCGACCGCGGGGAAGGAGACGAGATCGGGCGCGCCGATTGCCTTCTCGGCGGCGGCGACGAAGCGCTTGTTGATCTCGGAATCATGCGAGACCGCGTAGTGGAACGAGGTGATCAGGCCGGCGGCCGCCTCGCCGAGTGCCGGCAGATCCGATTCCTGGGTCAGGTCGCCCGGCGCGAAGAGCTTGACGCCCGCCTTCTTCAGGCCGGTATCGCTGAAGGCCTTGACGAAGCCGAGCGTCGGCGGGCCCGACGGCAGGAAGGCGAAGACGCCCTCGGCCCCGGCATCGCGGATGCGCTGCATGATCGGGCTGAACTCGGTGGTGTTCAGGGGAATGCGGATCGCTTCCTTGACCTCGCCGCCGGCCGCCTCGATCGCCTTCTTGAAGGCAGTTTCGGCATCGACGCCCGGGCCGTAATCGCTGACGATCGAGACGAATTTCTTGACCCCGCGCTCCACCGCCGCCTTGCCGAGCGGCGTCGTGGTCTGGGACAGGGTGAAGGAGGTGCGCACCACCAGCGGCGAGGAGGTCATGATCGCCGAGGTCGCGGCGTTGAAGATCACCAGCGGGACATTGCCCTGCTTCAAGAGCGGGGTGATCGCCATCGCGTCCGGCGTGAAATAGACGCCGCCGAGATATTGCACCTTGTCGCGGACGATCAGCTCCTGCGCCAGCGCGCGGGCCTGCTGCGGATTGGCGGTCGGCAGGTCGCGATAGACCAGCTCGATATCGTGGCCGGCGACGGTCTTGCCGTTCTGCGCGAGCCAGGCTTCGGCTCCGGCCTGGAAGTTCTTGCCCTGCAGGGCGAAGGGGCCGGAGAACGGCCCGATGATGCCGACCTTGATCGTGTCCGCCATGGCGGAGGCACCGAGCGCGAGCGCTCCGGCGAGGGCCAGCGCGCCGGCCGGCAGCAACCTGTTCAGGAAACCCTTGGTCATTCCATCTCCTCCCGATCCTGCCTGCGATCCCGCAAATGCCTTGCGTGGGTCGAAGCTCTAGCTGCTCGGGCCGGTCGCCGCCATGGCGCCGTGCCTCTTGTTGTCACCAACGCAATTTTCTGCCGCGAGGGCAATGCCCTCAATAGGGCAGGCCGACATAGTTCTCGGCGACGGCGGTGGCCGCCGCGCGGGAATGGACGAGGTAGTCGAACTCCGCCTGCTGGATGCGCTGGTCGAAGCCGTCCCGCTCCGGGAAGCGATGCAGCAGGTTGGTCATCCACCAGGAGAAGCGCTCGGCCTTCCAGACGCGGGCGAGCGCGCGCGCCGAATAGCCGTCGAGCCCGGCATTCGAACTCTCGCGATAGTGCTCGCGGAAGGCGTCGAAGAGATAGCGGATGTCGCTTGCGGCGAGGTTGAGCCCCTTGGCGCCGGTCGGCGGCACGATATGGGCGGCGTCGCCGGCAAGGAAGAGCCGGCCGAAGCGCATCGGCTCGGCAACGAAAGAGCGCAGCGGCGCGATGCTCTTCTCCAGCGAGGGGCCGGTCTGCACGGCATCGGCGATCTCGGCCGGCAGGCGGCGGCGCAACTCGTCGAAGAAGGCGTCGTCGGACCAGTTTCCGACCTTCTCCTCCAGCGGGACCTGGACATAGTAGCGGCTGCGCCCGGCCGAGCGCATCGAGCACAAGGCGAAGCCGCGCTCGTGATTGGCGTAGACCAGTTCATGCGCAGCCGGCGGCCGGTCGACCAGCAGGCCGAGCCAGCCGAACGGGTAGACGCGCTCGAAGGTCTGCAAGGCGCTGGCCGGGACCGAGGCCCGCGAGATGCCGTGATAGCCGTCGCAGCCGGCAATGAAGTCGCAGTGCAGCTCCTGCTCCTGCCCGTTCGCCCGGAAGGTCACGCGCGGCGCGGCGCTGTCGAAATCATGCAGCGCGACATCCTCGGCCTCGTAGATCGTGGGGCGGTCGAGCGCATGGCGGGCCGCGATCAGGTCGCGCGTCACTTCGGTCTGGCCGTAGACGGTGACCGTCTTGCCGCCGCTGAGCTCTTTCAAATCGAGGCGATGAAGCGCGCCGCCGAAGGCAAGCGAGAAGCCGTCATGAACCAGGCCCTCCTGATCCAGCCGCTCGCCGACGCCGGCCTCGTGCAGGAGATCGACCATGCCCTGTTCGAGCACGCCGGCACGGATGCGCGACAGCACATAGTCGGCGCTGCGCCGTTCGAGGATGACGTTGTCGATGCCGGCGCGCGACAGGAGCTGCCCGAGCAGCAATCCCGCGGGCCCCGCACCGATGATGGCGACCTGCGTCCGCATTGTTCTTCTTTGCCTCCCGCGAAGCAACGGTTTGCACCGTTCGATCCGCAGGCCGATGCTAACGCTTTCACTGGCGTTGACGGAATGGAGGATTCGCGCATTGTCTTGGATAAATCGATCGTGAGCGCGACATGCCCGGCAGAAGCGTCCCCGCCTATTGGCTCTATGGCGAGCGCCTGACGGAGCGCTTCCCGGACGCGCTGCATATCGAGCCGATCGTAGCGCGCAGCTCCCTGCACGGCTGGACGATCCAGCCGCATATGCATCACGATCTCTTCCAGTTCTTCCTGGTGACTGCCGGGGGAGGGCGCACGCGCGTGGATGGGCGCGAGCATGCCCTGTCGCCCGGTTCGGTGCTGCTGCTGCCGCCCTCGACCATCCATGAATTCGCCTTCCTCGATGATACCGACGGCTTCGTCGCCAGCGCGGCAGCGACCTCGCTGAAGCGTCTATTCGGCACCGAACCGGAGGCGCGGGCGCTGCTCGGCAGCGCGGCGGTACTGCATGTGCCGGTTGGCGGGGCGCAGTATGCCGGGCTCGATGCCACGCTCAGGCTGGCGATGAGCGAGTTCGCCGCCAATCGGCCGGTGCGGGAATTCTCGCTCGGCGCCTATGCTGATCTGATCGCGGCTTGGTTCGTGCGTGCGATGCGCGGGGCGCGGGCGGTCGCGGAGCCGGCGCGCGATGCACGGGCCGATCTCGTCCGCCGCTTCGTCGAGCGGGTCGAGACGCGGTTCCAGAATCATGATGCGCTGACGGATTATGCGCGGACGCTCGGCACCTCGGTGCCGCATCTCTCGCGCTCCTGCCGCGAATTGCTGGGGCGCTCCGCCGCGCGCGTCATTCAGGACCGGCTGATGATCGAGGCGCGGCGTGATCTCGTCTACACGTCGATGTCGATCTCGCGGATATCGTTCCGGCTGGGCTTTGCCGATCCCGCTTATTTCTCGCGGTTCTTCGCCAAGCGGGCGGGCGTATCGCCCTCGGATTACCGGGCGAAGGCCTGAGGCCGCTTATCCGGCCGCCTCGATCTCCTTCATCACCGCGGCAGCCTCGGCGAAGGCGGTGTTGCCGGCGGGGACGCCGGCATAGATCGCCGTCTGCATCAGCACCTCCTTGAGGTCGTCGCGGGTGAAGCCGCCGCGGGTCAGACCGGCGCGGACATGCAGGCGGAACTCCTCCCAGCGGCCGAGGCTCGCGGTGATCGCCAGCACGAGCAGGCGACGCGTGCGGTCGTCGAGGCCGGGCCGGCTCCAGATCTCCTGCCAGGCGATGCGGGTGATCATCGCCTGGAATTCGGCATTGAAGGGTGTGCGGTTGGCGAGCGAGCGGTCGACCCAGGCATCGCCGAGCACGCGGCGGCGGTTCTTGAGGCCTGCCTCGAACAGGGTTTCTGCTGCATCCTGCGTATCCGGGCCGGGGGAGAGGAAGGCGCGCAAGGCGCCGGCCAGGGCCACGGGGGCTTCGAGCGGCGCGAGATGGCCGCAATCGAGCCGTTCCAGCGCGGCGCCGGGGATGGCCGCGACGAGGTTCTCGCCATGGCCGGTGAAGGGGGTCGAGGCGTCGCGCTCGCCAACGACGACCAGCGTCGGGCAGGCGAGGGCGGGGATGCGGCCGATCAGCTCCATGTCGCGGATCGCGGCGCCGGCTCCGGCATAGCCTTCGCGGGCCATGGCAATGAGGTTGCGCCGGACGCTCTCAGCGATGGCGGGCTGGCCGCCTGCGAAGACCGGCGACAGGAAGCGCTGCATGGCGAGGTCGGCGATCGCGGCGGTGCCGCCAGCGCGAACCTTGCTGATCCGGTCCTGCCAGGCCGCCTTGTCCATGGTGGCGGAGGTGCAGATCAGCGCCAGCGCCGAGACGCGCTCGGGCCGCGTGAGAGCCAGCTCCATTGCGATCATGCCGCCGAGCGAGACGCCGGCTACCGCAGCTTGCGCGATCCCGGCTGCGTCCATGACGGCGGCGACATCATCCGCGAGCATGGCGAGCGTGTAATCGCCGTCTGGTGCGTCGGAGGCTCCGTGGCCGCGCGTGTCGAGACGCAGCACGCGGAAAGCCCCGAGCAGGGCGGGCATGGCTGCGTCCCATAAGCCGAGATCGGTCCCGATCGAGTTGAGCAGGACGAGCGCGGGCTTGTCGTCGGTGCCTTCCAGCTTCCAGTAGATGCGGGCGCCGTTGCTCGTCGCGAAAGGCATCGAGGGTTCCTCAGTCGTGCTGGGCGAGCAGCGCGGCAACCAGCGTCGCGCTTTCACCGATATCGTTGCCGAGGCCGGCCGCCGCGAGATTGCGGGCGATGGCGGCCTCGTCGGTCTCCAGCCCTTCGGCGACCGTCGCCATCGCATCGGCCGTGCCGGCCGCGAGCAGGAAGAGATCGGCGAGCGCCGGGCCTTCCGCCTGCCAGCCGCCGAGACCACGTTCCTGCTCGGCGGGGAGGCCAGCGAGGATGCCGGCGACGAGGCCGGGCGCTCGCAGGCTGGCGGAGAGAGCGACCTGGCAGCCGGTCGGATTGCGCTTATGAGCCATGGCGGAGGAGCCGCCACGGCCGGGAATGGCGGGCTCGCGGGCTTCGGCGATGCCGTTCTGTGCGAGAAGCGAGACGTCGCGCGCCATCTTGCCGAGCGCGCCGATGACGATGGCCAGCGCCGCCGCGATGCCGGCGATGCCGCCGCGGCGGGCATGCCAGGGTGGTGCGTCGGGGAGGCCAAGCGCGGCGGCAAGGCGGATGGAGACGGCGGCTGCCTTGCCGTCGAGGCCAGCACGGGAGCCGGCTGCGCCGCCGAATTGCAGGGCGGCACCCGCCTCGACCTCGCGGCGCAGGCGGGTTGCGGCTTCCGCGATGCCGGCCTGCCAATGCGCGATGCGCAGGCCGAAGCCGATCGGCAGCGCATCCTGCAACAGCGTGCGGCCGATGGCCGGAGTTGCGGCATGGCGCCGGGCGAGGACGGCAAGCGCCGTCGTGATGCGGGTCAAGTCTGCGTCGAGCAGGCCGCTCGCGGCGCGGATCTGGCAAGCCAGGACGGTGTCGGCGACATCCTGGCTGGTGGCGCCCTTGTGCAGGGCTTTTGCGGCGTCACCGCTCAGGGCGGCACGCAGACGCGCCACCAGCGGGATCGCCAGTGTGCCGGCGAGCGCCGCTTCCTCCGCCAGTTCGGCGGGGTCGATCGTGATCGAAGCGCAGAGTGCGGCGATCGCTTCGGCCGCCTCGGCGCCGATCAGGCCCTCGGCTGCCTCGGCGCGCGCGAGTTCGGCCTCGAAGGCGAGGGCATGACGCAACGTGGCCGCGTCCGAGAACGCGGCCAGCATGGCTGGGGTCGTCGCCGGCCTTGCGCGGAGGAGGCTGCTCACGCGGCCTTTGCGAGGCTCGGCGCGACGGCGAAGGCGGCCTGCGTCTTGGCCTTGACCTCGTCGAGGCTGACGCCGGGGGCGAGCTCGATCAGGGTCAGGCCGCCGCCATTGGCCTTGTCGCAGGTCATCACGCAGAGATCGGTGATGATCATGTCGACCACGCCCGCGCCCGTCAGCGGCAGCGAGCAGCGCTCCAGCACCTTGGATTCGCCGGCCTTGTTGGCGTGGTCCATCACGACGATGACCCGCTTGACGCCGGCGACGAGGTCCATCGCGCCGCCCATGCCCTTCACCATCTTGCCGGGGATGGTCCAGTTGGCGATGTCGCCATTTTCAGCCACTTCCATGGCGCCGAGAATGGTCAGGTCGATATGGCCGCCGCGGATCATCGCGAAGCTATCGGCCGAGGAGAAGAAGCTCGAGCTCGGCAGGATCGTGATCGTCTGCTTGCCGGCATTGATCAGGTCGGGATCGGCCTCGCCCTCGTAGGGGAAGGGACCGATGCCGAGCAGGCCGTTTTCGGATTGCAGCGTCACGTCCACGCCTTCGGGGATGTAGTTCGCCACCAGCGTCGGAATACCGATGCCGAGATTGACGTAGAAGCCGTCCCTGAGCTCCTTGGCCGCGCGCGCGGCGACCTCTTCGCGGGTCCAGGCCATCAGGCTGCCTCCCTCTTGCGCTCGGTCAGCTTCTCGATGCGCTTCTCGTTGATCGTGCTCTTGATGACGCGGTCGACATAGATGCCGGGGGTGTGGATCGCCTCGGGGTCGAGCGAGCCGACCGGGACGATCTCCTCAACCTCGGCCACGGTCACCTTGCCGGCGGTCGCCATGTTCGGATTGAAGTTCCGCGCGGTCTTCCGATAGACGAGATTGCCGGCGGTATCGGCCTTCCAGGCCTTGACGATGGCGACATCGGCGCGCAGCCAGGTCTCGCGGACATAGAGCTGGCCCTCGAATTCCTCGACCGGCTTGCCCTCGGCGACGACGGTGCCGACGCCGGTCTTGGTGTAGAAGGCCGGAATGCCGGCGCCGCCGGCGCGGATGCGCTCGGCCAGCGTGCCCTGCGGGTTCAGCTCAAGTTCCAGCTCGCCAGCCAGGTATTGCTGCTCGAACAATTTGTTCTCGCCGACATAGGACGCGATCATCTTCTTGATCTGGCGGCTCTGCAGCAGCATCCAAAGGCCGAAGCCGTCGGCGCCGGCATTGTTCGAGATCACGGTGATGTTCTTCACGCCGGAATCGCGAATCTGCGGGATCAGGCTCTCCGGGTTGCCCGACAGGCCGAAGCCGCCCGACATGATCGTCATTCCGTCGAAGAGCAGCCCTTCCAGCGCAGCCGCCGGGCCATCATAGATCTTACCTGTCATCGTTCCTCCCAAGGCGCGGCCTGCTGCCGCGACATGCATTCGCGCCGAGACGGGCGGGCCGCCCCGGGGGTTCCGGCGCGATCAGAATACGAACGCGGGAGAATGTCCATCGTCACGACGCAAGCGCGGCATGGCCTTTTCGCAATCGCGATGTATCCCGCTCAGCGAGCGTTTCAGGCGATCGCCATTTGCTCATTGCCCGAGACCGGAAAGACCCGGTCATAGGCCAGATTAAAGAGGAAGGCGTAGACCACGTAGAAAACCACGATCGCGAGGTCCATTACGAAAGTCTGCCACAGACCCATGCCGAGATACCAGGCCATCGGCGGCAGCAGCAGGACCAGCAACCCGCCTTCGAACAGCAGCGCGTGCAGCACGCGCAGCCCCAGGCTCTTGCGGGTGTGGCCGGCGAAGCGGAGCATCGCGTGGTCGAAGCCGAGATTGAAGACGAAGTTCCACAGCGTTGCGACGGTGGCCGAGCCGACGCCGATCACCCCCATATGGGTCGCCGGCAGGTTGAAGAGCATGGCGCCGCCGGGGATCACCAGCGCCAGCCCGATCACCTCGAACATCACCGTATGGCGAATCCGGTCGGGGAAGGAGCGCATGGACATTCGAAACACCTGTCGTCTGATCTTGTTGACGTGCTGCCTTCTATCGCCAAAACTGGATGATTCAAGTTAGGTAGCATCTGGATATCAGATAGATGAATCTCTCCTTCGAGCAGCTCGAAGCCTTCGTCGCAGCGGCCGAACAGGGCTCCTTCTCGGCGGCGGGGCGGGCATTGCGCAAGGCGCAGTCGGCGATCAGCACACAGGTCGCCAACCTTGAGGAGGACCTCGGCGTCGCGCTGTTCAGCCGGGCCGGGCGCAATCCGGTGCTGACCGTGGCGGGCGAGCGCCTGCTTCGCGAGGCGAAGGTGATCCTGGACCGTCGCGCGCATCTGATCGGCGTCGCCAGCAGCTTCGAGAGTCATGTCGAGACGCGGCTCGTCGTCGCCATCGACGAACTCTATCCCGAGCATCTGCTCGGCACGCTCTTCGCCGATTTCGCGCGGCATTTTCCGCATGTCGAGCTGGAGCTGCTGTTCCCGCTGATGGAGGATGTCAGCCAGCTCGTGCTCGCTGGGCAGGCCGATATCGGGGTGATGTGGCGCCAGGAGGCGCTGCCGCCGGAACTCGGCTTCCAGACGGTCGGCTGGGTGCCGATCAAGCTCGTCTGCGGCAAGGGCCATCCGCTGGCCGGCACCCGCGTCGACTGGGAGGAGCTGAAGCGCCATCGCCAGATCCTCGTCGCGGCGCGCGGCGATGGGCCGGAGAAGCAGCGCCTGCGCGTTGCCGCCGAGGTGTGGTGGGTCGAGAGCCACTGGGTGATCCTGCAACTGGTCAAACAGGGCATCGGCTGGGCCTTCGTCTCCAGCTACGTCATCGCGAATTCGCCGGTGACGGCCGATCTGGTGACGCCCGATCTCCAGTTCGACGATTTCGACCTGCCGGTGGCGCTGGAAATGGTCTGGCACAAGCAGCGCCCCTGTGGGCCGGCGGCGCGCTGGCTGCGCGAGCGCTTCGCATCGGCACGCATCGGGGCGGCGTGAGCCTCCGGCGACCTATTGGTGGAAGGTCCAGAGCAGGCTTTCGCTGAGCTCCTTGAGCGCCTCGACCGCATCCGGCCGCTCGCGCGCGACGGCGGCGATGAGCGCATCCGCGAGGGCGAAGACCGCGGTCGGCGAGTTTGGCAGCAGGCGGCTGCGGGCCGGAGCAAAGAGGGTGACGTCGGCGGCGGGGGCGAGCGGCGAGGTCGGGCTGTCGGTCAGGGCGAGCAGCGAAGCGCCGCGTTTCTTGGCGAAGGTCGCGAGGTCCAGCGTGGCGCGGGAATAGCGCGGTACCGAGATCGCGACGACGAGATCGTCGGGCCTCGCCGACATCATGTGCCGGATGGCACGTTCCGGGCCGGTGCGCGATGACGCGAAGATCACATCGGCATCGAGATAGAGCGCGAGCCCGTCCTCCAGGAAGGAGGCGACGTGGTGGCTGGCGCCGGAGGCGGCGATGAAGACGCGCGGCGCCTTCAGCAGCAATTCGACGGCTTTCGTCACGGAAGCCTCGTCGAGCCCGTCGCGAGCCTCCTGGAGATTGGCGTTCTGGTCGGCGAGGGCGGCGGTGAAGGTCGCGAAGGTCGAGCCGGCGGCGGAGCGGGCGCCGGCGAAGCTGTCGACCGGGTCATGGGCAAATTTCAGGGCGGCGGAAAGCCCGCTGCGGAACTCGCTGTAGTTGGCGTAGCCGAGCGCCCTGACAAAGCGCGTGACCGTCGCGTTGGAGGTGCCGCTGCCCTCGGCCAGCCCCTCGATCGTCATGGTCGCGACGTCGAGCGGGTGCTGCAGCACGAAGTCGGCGGCGCGGCGATGGCCGTTGCTGAGCGAGGGGTAGATCTGGGCGATCCGGTTCGAAAGATCCGTCGTCGGCTTCAGGCCCTGTGACATGCGCGGCTACCCGATTGACGTTCGAAAATTTTCATGTTTGCTACTAGACGAAAATAAAGCTGTCAAAAGCGGTTCTCAACCGGGAGCGGACCTGATCATGCGTAAACCCATTTTCCTCGCGGCTTTTGCGGCCGCCTGCCTTGCCGGCACGGCCGTCTCGGCGCAGACGCTGCGCATTGCGCTGTCCTCGGAGCCGACGGCGGTCGATCCGCATTACCATGAGCTGACGCCGAACAATGCGCTGGCGCAGCACATCTTCGATTCGCTGGTCAAGCAAGACGAGAAGCAGCAGCTGCATCCCAATCTTGCTTCCTCCTGGGAGAACGACGGCAAGAACCGCTGGACCTTCAAGCTGCGCCAGGACGTCAAGTTTACCAACGGCAAGCCCTTCGTCGCCGAGGACGTGGTCTTCACCTTCTGCCGCACGCTGAAGAACGAGACCAAGGTCTCGGATTCCTTCGCCGACGTGACCGGCAATTTCGCGTCGGTCGAGATGCCGGATGCCCATACACTGGTGATCAATACGAAGGAGCCCGAGCCGCTGCTGCCGAACCTGCTTTCGGGTCTCAGCATCCTCTCGGCCTCGATCGTCGAACATGGCCCGATCACCTATGACATCGCCAAGAACTGCGGCGTCACCGGCCCCTGGCCGACGGTGACCGGCTTCAATGACGGCACGCTCGCCGTCGGCACCGGTCCCTACAAGCTCAAGTCCTATGTGCGTGGTTCGGCGATCGAGCTCGAGCGCAGCCCGAGCTATTGGGGCAAGGCCGAGCCCTGGGCGACCGTCCGCCTGCTGCCCGTCACCAATGCCGGTCCGCGCCTCGCCGGGCTGCTCGCCGGCGATTATGACGTGATCGAGAACCCGGCGGCGCGCGATCTCGGCCGGATCAAGGACGACAAGCGCTTCGGCCATGTCGTCACGCCCTCGACCCGTGTCGTCTATTTCCAGCTCGACGTCGCCCGCGATCAGAGCCCCTTCGTCAAGTCCGAAGACGGCAAGAACCCGCTGAAAGACCCGCGCGTGCGCCAGGCGATGTCGCTCGCCATCGATCGCGACGCCATCGTCAAGCGCATCATGGACGGTGCGGCCGAGCCGGCCTACCAGTACCTGCCGACCGGCATGTTCGGCACGCTGCCGAACCCGCCGAAGCAGGCCTATGACCCTGCGCAGGCGAAGAAGCTCCTGGCCGAGGCCGGCTATGCCAAGGGCTTCCAGGTCACGCTTTCGACCACCAATGACCGCTATATCAACGACAGCCAGATCACCCAGGCCGTCGCGCAGTATCTGACCCAGGTCGGCATCAAGGCCGAGGTCGACGCCATGACTCGCGCAATCTACTTCCCGCGCCGCGCCAAGAAGGAATTCTCCGTCGCGATCGGCGGCTGGGGCTCCACCACCGGCGAGGCGGCCTCCTTCCTGCGCCAGTGGCCGCCGACTCCGAACGAGGCCAAGACGATCGGCGGATCGAACTATGGCGGCTACAAGAACGAGCAGTTCGACAAGCTGATTCGCGAGGCGATCACCACGCTCGACGATGCCAAGCGCTCTGACCTGCTGCAGCAGGCCGGCAAGCTCGTCCTGGCCGACAATGCCTTCATCCCGCTGCACTTCGAAAGCGGCATCTGGGCCTTCAAGTCCGATCTCGACCTCGTGGGTCGTGCCGACCAGTACACGCTGGCGATGTCGGTCAAGCCGAAAGCCAAGTAAGCCACCGACCGCCAGGTCATCGACAAGCCGGGCCGCCCGTCGAGGGCGGCCCGCGAACCATTGAGTGGAGCCGGTCGAACGCCATGACCGCCTATATCCTGCAGCGATTGATCCAGAGCGTGCTCGTGCTGCTCGCGGTTTCGGTCGTGGTGTTCTTCGCCGTCTACGGCATCGGCGACCCGATCGAATTGCTCGTCTCGCCCTCGTCCAGCGCGGCCGAGCGCGAGGCGCTGGTCCGGAGGCTGGGTCTCGACCTGCCGGTCTGGCAGCAATATTTCGTCTTCATGGGCAACGCCTTGAAGGGCGATCTCGGCCGTTCCTTCGTGCATGGCGTGCCGGCGATCGAGCTGATCCTCGGCCGCCTGCCGGCGACCTTCGAGCTCGTTCTGCTCTCGATGACACTCGCCATCGTTACCGGCGTGCCGCTCGGGCTCTATGCCGGGCTTGACCCGGACAGCCGTCCCTCGCGCATCATCATGGGCAGCACCATCCTCGGCTTCTCGCTGCCGAGCTTCTGGAAGGGCATGATGCTGATCCTGCTCTTCGCGGTCGTGCTCGGCTGGCTGCCGACGGCCGGGCGCGGCGAGACGGTTTCGGTCCTGGGCATCCAGACCAGCCTCCTGACCTGGGACGGGCTTAGCCATCTCGCCCTGCCGGCGATCAACCTCGCCATCCCCCAGATGGCGCTCATGATCCGCCTCGTCGCCGCCGGCACGACCGAGGCGATGACGCAGGATTATGTGAAATACGCGCGCGCCAAGGGCGTGAAACCGCGCCGCGTCGTCGGGCGGCATGTGCTGCGCAACATCCTGATCCCGGTCGTCACCGTTGTCGGCATCGAGTTCGGCAGCCTCGTCGCCTTCTCGACGATCACCGAGACGGTCTTCGCTTGGCCGGGCATGGGCAAGCTCCTGATCGACTCAGTCTACCAGCTCGATCGGCCGGTGGTCGTCGCCTATGTGCTGCTGGCGACGCTGCTCTTCGTCACCGTGAACTTTCTCGTCGACATCCTCTATGCCGCGCTCGACCCGCGCGTGAAGCTGACGGGAGAGATGGCATGACCGCCCCGGCGAAAGCCCCGGCCATCCCGGCCTATGCCGACACGCCGCTCCGCGAGAAGGTGCTGCGCCGCATCCGCAACCGGCCGACGACGCGTGGCGCGGCGATCCTGCTCGGCATCATGGTCGCACTGGCCCTGCTCGCGCCCGTCATCGCGCCGCAGAACCCGCATGATCTCGCCGCGCTCAGCGTGATGGATAACCGCCTGCCGCCGGGCGAGACCGCGATGAGCGGCATGACGTACTGGCTCGGCACGGATTCGCAGGGCCGCGACATGCTGAGCGCGATCCTCTACGGGTTGCGCACCAGCCTGATGGTCGGTCTCACCGCGACGCTGGGCGCGCTGTTCATCGGCATCTCGGCCGGGCTCGTCGCCGCGCAGTTCGGTGGCGTGGTCGATGCGGTGATCATGCGTGTCGTCGACTTCATGCTCGGCTTCCCCTCGATCCTGATCGCGCTCGTGCTGCTGGCCTCGATCGGGCGCGGCGTCGACAAGGTCATCCTCGCCATCGTGCTGGTGCAATGGGCGCAATACGCGCGCCTGATGCGCGCCTCCGCGCTGGTCGAGCGGCGCAAGGAATATATCGAGGCGGCGCTCAATTTCGGCCTGCCGACCCGGCACATCATGATCGCGCATCTGCTGCCGAACTCGGTCGGCTCGGTGCTCGTCGTCGCCTCGATCAGCATCGCCGGCGCGATCACGCTGGAGGCGACACTCTCCTTCCTCGGTGTCGGCGTGCCGGTGACGCAGCCGTCGCTCGGCCTGCTCATCGCCAACGGCTTCGAGTTCCTGCTCTCCGGCGAATACTGGATCGCGGTCTTCCCCGGCATCGCGCTGGTGCTGCTGATCGGCTCGCTCAACCTCGTCGGCGACCGGCTGCGCCGCAGCTTCAACGTGCGCTCATGAGTGATCTCAGAACCGACCCCTTGCTCGAGGTCCGTGGCCTCAGGACCGTGTTTCACGCGCTCGACGGCGCCTGGCCTGCCGTCGACGGCGTCGATCTCAGCGTCTCGCGTGGCGAGGTGCTGGGGCTGGTCGGCGAATCCGGCTCCGGCAAGTCGGTGACCGGCTTCTCGCTGATCCGGCTGATCGACCCGCCCGGCGAGATCGTCGCCGGGACGATCAGTTTCGGCGGCGAGGATTTGCGCGCGGCGAGCGAGGAGCGCCTGCGCGATCTGCGTGGCGACCGCATCGCCATGATCTTCCAGGACCCGCTGATGACGCTGAACCCGGTGCTCAGCATCGGCGAGCAGATGAGCGAGGCGATCCTGGAGCATCGGGGCTGCAGCCGCGAGGAAGCGCTCAGCGAGGCCGCGAAGGCGCTGGCTCGCGTCGGTATCTCCTCGCCCGAGGCGCGGCTCAAGCAGTTCCCGCACGAGTTCTCCGGGGGCATGCGCCAGCGCGTCGCGATCGCGACGGCGCTGCTCAATGCGCCCGACCTGATCATCGCCGACGAGCCGACGACGGCGCTCGACGTCACCATCCAGAGCCAGATCCTGTTCGAGGTGCAGAAGCTCGCCCGCGAGACCGGCACGGCCGTGCTCTGGATCACGCACGACCTCGCGGTGGTGGCCGAACTCGCCGACCGGGTGGCGGTGATGTATGCCGGCCGCGTCGTCGAGATCGGGCCGGTCGACGAGGTGCTCGACGCGCCGCGCCATCCCTATACGCTCGGCCTGCTCAATTCCTCGGCGGCTAATGTCGCGCCGGGCGAGCGCCTGAATCAGATCGACGGCGTCGCGCCGCGCATCGACGCCCGCCCGAGCGGCTGCCCGTTCCGTCCGCGCTGCCCGCGCGTCCAGCCGGTCTGCGCCGAGCGCGATCCTGAAGCCGTGGGCGAGGGCACCCGCAGCTTCCGCTGCCACAATCCGGTGCCGGTTGGAGAAGCCGCATGAGTGCTTCGAGAACCACCCAGACCAGCGCCCCGATTATCGAGCTCAAGGGCATCACCAAGCATTTCCGTCGCAAGCCGACGCTGGCGGAACGCATCCTGATGGCGACCGGGCGCGGCAAGGCGCCGCCGGTGCTGCGCGCCGTCGACGGCATCGATCTCAGCGTGAAGCGTGGCGAGGTGCTTGGCCTCGTCGGCGAATCCGGCTGCGGCAAGTCCACGCTGGCGCGTGTCGTCACCGGCATCCTCAAGCCGACGGCCGGCGAGGTGGTCTATGAGCAGCGTCCTGTTGTCGGCCTGAAGGGCAAGGAACGCCTCGATTTCCTGCTCAAGGTCCAGATGATCTTCCAGGATCCCTACGCTTCGCTCGATCCGCGCATGAAGGTCAGCCGCATCGTCGGCGAGGCCTTGAGCGTCCACAAGCTCCTGCCCAAGGCGGAGATCGATGGGGCCGTCGACCAGGCGCTGAGCGAGGTCGGGCTCGATCTCGCCTATCGCGAACGCTATCCGCACCAGTTCTCGGGCGGGCAGCGCCAGCGCATCGGCATCGCCCGGGCGCTCGCCGTGAAGCCGGATTTCCTCGTCTGCGACGAGCCGGTCTCGGCGCTCGACGTCTCGATCCAGGCGCAGGTGATCAACCTGTTCATGGATGTGCGCGAGCGCCATGGCCTGACCTATCTCTTCGTCAGCCATGATCTCGGTCTCGTCCGCCATATCAGCGACCGTGTCGCGATCATGTATCTCGGCCGCATCGTCGAGGTCGGCACGGCGGCGGAGATATTCACGGAGCCGGCGCATCCCTACAGCGCGGCGCTGATCGCGGCGATCCCCTCGGCGGCTCGGCGCAAGCGCGCCTTCCAGCCGCTCAAGGGCGAATTGCCTTCGCCTTTGGCGCCGCCGCCGGGCTGCCCGTTTCATCCGCGCTGCGAGCAGGCGATGCCCGTCTGCCGCGAGGTCCGGCCTGTCCTCACCGAGGTCGCGCCCGGCCGCAGCGCCGCCTGCCATCTGCACACCAGCATCGGACCGAAAAGTGGAATCCACTTTTCGGAAAAATCCGATGCGGTTCCAATAGAATAGATCATCGTTATCGCGTCCGATCGGACGCGCGATGATCTAGGCTCCGGAGGCCGCATGATCACCAAGACCCTGAACCCGCCGATCGGGCGCAGCACGCTGCCCTTCATCGACGTCAGCAATCCGGACAAGCCGCTCGAGGTCAATTGCTACCGACCGGCGCGGCATCAGCCGAACGATCCGGTCATCGTCGTGCAGCACGGCATGCTGCGCAACGGCGACGAATATCGCGATTTCTGGATCGATGCGGCCGAGAAGCACAACCTCCTGATCGTCGCGCCGACTTTCCCGAACGAGCCTTTCCCGAAGGCCGAAGGCTACAATAACGGCCTGGTCGTCTCTGAAGAGGGCAAGATCGCGCCGCGCGCCGCGTGGCTCTACGCGGTGCCCGGCCGCGTGCTCGATGCGCTGCGCGCTGCGGGCGTGATCGATAAGCCGGTCATCCGCATCTTCGGGCATTCGGCCGGCGGCCAGTTCGTGCATCGCATGCTGGCGACGGAAGGCGGCGGGCTGTTCGAGGCGGCGATGGCCTCCAATCCCGGTTGGTACACCTTGCCGACGCCGGAACGGAACTTCCCGGAAGGCCTCGGCGGAATCGGCCTCGACAAGGCGGCGCTGACGCGCTGGCTCGGCTATCCGATGATCCTCTTTGCGGGGGATCGCGACATCGCCACCGACGATCCGAACCTGCCGTTGCAGCCCGAGGCGCTGGCGCAGGGACCGCATCGCTATGGTCGCGCCCATAACATGCTGGCGTTCGGCAAGACCGAAGCCGCCCGCCTCGGCGTGCCCTGCAACTGGCAATTGCTCACGGTCGCCGGCATCGGCCATGACGGGGCGGCGATGTCCCGCGCCGCTGCCTCCTACTGGTTCGAGGGCGGCCGGATTCCGCCGGCCGAGGAACTCGGCAAGCAGGCCGCGCCGGTTCTCTGACGCACTCCGATCCGGCCTCGCCCCCCTGGGGCGGGGCCTTTTTCGACATCGTTCCGCTCCGGCCGCCATTGCCGCCTGAATGGGCAACCTTGCCGTAATCTTCGCCCGCAATCTGCGCATGCCGGCCCGCTCCGACCCACGGAGCCGAATCGGCTGGCAGATGTGTCGGCGGCGAGGAGCCCCGCAAGGAGTAGTCGATGTCTCGTATCCTTCCGATGGCCGCTCTCGGCCTGATGGCCCTGTTCGCGTTGCCCGCCGAGGCGGCCGATCGGGCACGGCAGCGGCCCCAGGAATGGCCGGCCTATACGGCGCCGCGCGCCTATAACTGGAACGGCTTCTATGTCGGCGCCCATACCGGCGGCGGCTTCGATCGCTTCAACGGCGTCAGCAAGAAGAGCCGCAACGAAGTGCTGTTCGGCGGCCAGGTCGGCTACAACGTCCATATGGGCACGATGCTCTTCGGCGTTGAAAGCGACCTGTCGATGAACGGCTTCGGCAAGGGCTCGAAGCGTGGCGGCGGCACCAGCGCCGACATGCGCTATGTCGGGACGCTGAAGGCGCGCGCCGGCGTCACCTTCGACCGCCTGCTGGTCTACGGAACCGGTGGTCTCGCCTATGGCAGCATCAAGGCCAGCGACGGCCTTGTCTCCAAGACGCGCGGCAAGACCGGCTATGTCGTCGGCGCCGGCGCCGAATACGGCATCACCGACAATCTCTCCGCCAAGGTCGAGTACAACTACGTCTCGCTCGGCAAGGACAACTTCCAGCTCGGCAACACCCGCACGCGGGTCGGCGTCACCGAGCATCTGGTCAAGGCCGGCCTGAACTACCGGTTCTGATCGCGAAGGTTCCGGGCCGGCCCGTCAGCCGGTCCGGTTCGGGTTGCGGTATCGCGCGTGCGTCGCTGTCGCGCCGGCCGCAACCGGGCATGGATGGAGCGCGGTGTCTGGATTTGTTGTCCCTTGTCCGACATGACGTTCCATCCATGCATCATCACGGACGTGACATGCGCGCTTTGATTGTCGAGGACGAGCCGGAGCTCATGTCCTATCTCTCGCTCCTGCTCGGCAATGCCGGGCTGGTCGTGGATCGCACGGATAGCGTGGAGACCGCGCTCGCGGCCCTGCGGACGGCGCCCTTCGACATCGCGGTGGTCGACCGGCGGCTGCCCGATGGCGATGGGCTGTCGATCGTCAAGGCGATGGCCAAGACCGAGAACCGCCCGGCCTTCCTGATGCTGACGGCGCGCGACGCCAAGTCCGATGTGATCGAGGGCCTGAACGGCGGCGCCGACGACTATCTGGTCAAGCCGTTCGAACCGGGCGAATTGATCGCACGGGTTCGCGTTCTCGCACGGCGGCGCCATCCGAAGCGTTCGCTCGTCCTCAATGCGGGCAATCTCTCGCTCGACCTCGAAGGCCGCAATGCCTCGGTCGGGACGGAAACACTCGACCTGCGCCGGCGCGAGGCCTTGATCCTGGAGGCGCTGGTGCAGCGCACCGGCCGCGTCGTCACCCGCGACGTGTTGATCGAGGCGGTCTACGGCTTCGACGACCTGATCGAGTCGAACACGCTGGAAGCGCAGATCTCGCGGCTCCGGCGCAAGCTCCGCGATGCCGGCGCCGATGTCGAGATCACCTCCCTGCGTGGCATCGGCTACATCCTGAAGAAGGCCGAGCCGGCGCTTTAGCGCATGGTTCGCACCACCCTTGTCATTCCGGGGCTTCGCGCAGCGAAGAGCCCGGAACCCACGACTGGGTTGGTGGCTCGTAACCGAACTCTTGGCCTCTCACCCGGTCGTGGGTTCCGGGTTCGCGCCTGCGGCGCGCCCCGGAATGACAAAGGCGGCGCGAAGCTGTTGTGATCGGGCTTCTACACAGCGGGTTGCAGCATGCGATCCCACTACACCGTGCGGAAGGCCAGGCGGATCGTGGTGCCACCGCCTTCGGTGTCGAGCAAATCGAGCGTGCCGCCATGGGCGGCCATGATGTCGCGCACGATCGTCAGGCCAAGCCCCGCCCCGGTCGAATGCGGCGACATCCGGTTGAACGGCTCGGTCACCTGCGCGCGCTTGGCGGCCGCAATTCCGATCCCGTCGTCGCTGACCTCCAGCACATTGCCGTCGATGACCCGGACCAGGATCGATGAGCGCGCCTGCGCATGGCGCAACGCGTTGTCGATGAGGTTGGCGATCGCCGCGCGGGCGGTGGCCTCGTTGGCCGCGACCAGGACATCGCGCGCGCCGTCCTCCTCGAGTGCGATGCCGATGCCGTTGCTGAGCACGAGCGGCGCGAGATCGGCGAGCACGTCGCGCGCCAACGCGTTCAGGCGCAGCGGCTCGAAGGGCAGCTCGGTGTTGTGCAGGCGGGCGAGCTGCAGCATCGAGGAGACGATGGTGGTGAGGCGGCTGACATCGGTCGTGAGCGCAAGGCGCGCGGCCTCGTCGGTCAACGAATCTACCTTGGTGCGCATCACCGCGAGCGGCGTGCGCAGCTCATGCGCGACATTGTTCATGAAGCGCCGCTGCACCTCCATGTTGCCCGCGATCTGGTCAAGCGCCGAGTTAAGCGCGGTCGTCAGGGGCATCAGTTCGACCGGCGTCTCTTCCGTCGGCAGCAGGCCGCGCGGCGCGCGCGGGTCGATCCGGGCGGCGGCCTCGGCCGCGCTGCGCAGGCGGCTGGTGATGTAGGAGACCGACATGGCGATGGCCGCCGCGATCATGATCCCGAACACGACCGAGATCGCCGCCGCGGAGCCTGCGATGGCGCGCAGGAAATAGCCGATGATGACATCCCAGCCCGGCTGGCCGCCGCCGGTGGCGACGAGAATGCGGCTGCCGTCCTGCTCGGCCACGTCGACAGAGAGTGCATTATCGCCGCCGACCCGCATCTGCGCGGCGATGGTCGGGCCGTCCAGCCGGATGTCGATCGGCAGGCCCGGCCGCAATTCTGGCGCATACTCGACGACGGAACGTCCGTCGGAGACCAGATACCAAAGCAGCGGGCTGGCCTGCTCGATCTTCAGGAGGCCCGGCGTCTTCTCGACCTGCAGCGCGGCGCTGCCGGACGGACGCACGCTTTGCCGAATGATCTGGGAGGTGACATCGTTGCGCAGGACGCCCGGGTCCTCGGTGATGAAGGTGAAGGCGAGCACGGCCGCGATGAAGGCGACGAACAGAACGGTGCCGAGCAGCGTCAGCCGGATGGTGAGGGCGCGCGAGAGCGAGGTCATCGCCGGCCACCCGTCAACAGCCGCGAGCGTTTCGACGCAGGGGATATCGAAACGGTTTCAACGTTGCGGGTCGTCACGGAGCCTCTGTGCGGGTATGGCTTCTCGGGTCGGGGGCGTCGCCCTGCCGGGCTCTGCATGGACCGTATCACCCTTGTCGTTCAACCCCCTCACGGATCGCCGGGCCTGATGCAAGCGCTGCGCGCCATGGCGGGAGGGTTCCGGCTGCGCCATCTGGTGCTGGCGGTCCTGCTCGCCATCGCGCAGGTGCAGGCGTCGGTTTTCGCGCAGAGCGTGCCGCAGCGGGAGGACATCCGGCCCGGCCAGCTGCCGACCGCGTCGCGCCATGACATCGCCCGGCTGGTCGAGGGTGTGTTCGACACGGCCTCCAAGACGGTCAGCGTGCCGATCGAGCGTTCGCTCGCACTGTTCGGGGAGCCGAACGCCTATATCGTCGGCGGCGAGCTCAGCGGCTCCTTCGTGGTCGGCGGGCGGCATGGCAGCGGCGAATTGCGGTTCTCGGACGGGATTCCGATGCCGGTGGTCTGGTCGGCACTCTCGGTCGGCATCGGGCTCGGCGCCGATTACGGGCGGGTGATCATGCTGGTCTACGGGCTCGACCGCCAGGAGGACGTGTTCGGCACCTATGCCAGCCTCGGCGGCAGCGCCCATTTCCTCGCCGGCGCGAATGCGACGATCCTGGCCTCCAGCCGGGCGCGGATCGTGCTGATCTCGTCCGGCCTGGGCCTCAGGCTTTCCGGCGACCTCAGCCGCATCCGCATCGAGCCCGGCGGCGAGCCGGAGACGTTGCGCCCACCGGCGGATATCTGCGGGGCGCCCGGAGGCTGCGCGCTGCCCGGCCGACGCTAAGGCGAGGAGCGGGGTCAGCGCTCGCGGCCGATGTTGCGCTGGGCGGTCGCATGGAGCTCGTCGAGGCGCTCGGAGATATCCATGGCGATCAGGCCGATTTCGCGATCGTCGGCGGCCTTGCGCACATAGAGAGGCTCGGACCATAGGACGCAGCCGCGCCCGAAAGGCAGGGCGATGCTGGCATGGTCCCAATTGTCGAGATCGACCCGCGCGCTGGTGACGGCCGCGAAGAGATAGATCGGCCGGCCGGTCGCACGGGCAAGCTGTACCGCGCCCTTGCCGGCGACGCGCGATACCTTCGGGACATCGGCCGTGAGCATCAGGCTCGTGCCCTGGCGCAGGGCGTCGCGCATCTCGAAGAAGGCGGGGACAGCGCGCTTTGCTGCGATCTTGGCAGGGGTTTGCGTGCCGGAACCACGGATGCTGCGGAAGCCGGCACGCTCGACCGCAGAGCTTACGACCGCTCCGTCGAAATGCAGGGATGTCAGGACCGCGACGCGCGAAGCTCCTTGCAGTGCGGCGAAGGTCAGCATCTGCTGGCCGTGCCAGGTCAAGGCGATGAAGGGCTCGCGGTTGCGCTCCCAGGGGCGGGCGCCAGGGATGATCGGCTTGAAGCGTGTCGTTCGCCTGACGAGGTCGAGATAGGCATGCAGGGCGCGGCCGGCGAGGGCTGCCGACCGATCGGGGCTGAAGAGCATCGTCCGATCTCCACGATGAGAATCATCGGGAGTGGTCGGCGCGGCGGTTTGCTGGAACATTGCGCGGACGCAGAAGCGCCCGCGAAGTGACTCCAAAAGCGCTTCTCAGTGCCGGCCGTGGCTGTGGTCGGTCTTCAGGCGCCTTTCGATGAAGCGGCTATAGGAGCCCATGCCGTAGCTGAACACGGCATAGACCAGCGCGGCGAAGATATAGCCTTCCAACACCGCGATGCCCTGCCAGACCGGATCGCGCATCGCGGATCGCACCGTGTCGAGGAAGTCGAGCAGGCCGATGATGGTGACCAGCGTCGTGTCCTGGAAGAAGCCGATGAAGATGTTGACCAGCGGCGGGATCACGATCTTCAGCGCCTGCGGCAGCACGATCTTGCGCATCGACAGCCAGTAGCCGAGGCCAAGCGAGGCCGCCGCCTCGTGCTGGCCTTTCGGCACCGCCTGCAGGCCACCGCGCACCGTCTCGGCGATGTAGGCGCCGGCGAAGATGATGATCGCGACCTGGGCCCGCAGCAATTTGTCGATGGTCACGCCATCCGGCATGAACAGCGGCAGCATCACCGAGGCCATGAACAGGATCGAGACCAGCGGCACGCCGCGCACCATCTCGATGAAGACGATGGCGATGACCTGGATCGCCGGCAGCTTGGACGAGCGCGCCAGCGCCAAGAGCACGCCGAGCACGAAGCCGAAGGCGAGCCCGACCGAGGAGAGCATGAAGGAGAGCGGCAGGCCGCCCCAGTTCGTGGTGTTGACCACCCTGAGGCCGAAAACGCCGCCATACATCAGCACGCCGCAGATGACGACGACGGCCAGCCAGAGCCAGAGCAGGCGGCGCGACCAGAAGCGCGGGATCATCGAATAGATCATCGCGCCGAGGAAAAGCAGCACCGCGAGAGCCGGGCGCCAGTGCTCGTCATAGGGGAAGAAGCCGAAGATCATGAAGCGCAGCTTCGCCGCCAGGAACGGCCAGCAGGCGCCGGCGCCGGCTGCCGCCTTGCAGGTCTGCGGCCCGCCCTCGACGATGGCGCGGGTGACGAGCCAGCCCCAGGCGCCGGTGATGAGCCGGTAAATCAGCCAGAGGCAGGCGAAGGTGACGACGGCGTTGAAAGGCGAGCCGATATAGGGCTTGAGCAGCCCGAACCAGTTCTGCGCCGGCCGCACCGGCCGTTCGTCGGAGACGGAGGCGAGGGTGTTGAGCTGAGCGGTGTCGGTCATCTCAACGCTCCACCAGCGCGACGCGGGCGTTGTACCAGTTCATCAGCATGGAGATCGTGATCGACATGCCGAGATAGACCAGCATGAAGATGGCGATGCCCTCGATCGCCTGCCCGGTCTGGTTCATCGTGGTGTTCGAGACCATGACCAGATCTGGATAGCCGATGGCGATGGCCAGCGACGAGTTCTTGAAGGTCGAGAGATAGGAGCTGGTCAGCGGCGGGATGATCACGCGCAAGGCTTGCGGCAGCACGACGAGCCGCATGGTCTGGCGGTCATGCAATCCGACGGAGCGCGCCGCCTCCCATTGGCCGCGCCCGACCGAGAGGATACCGGCGCGGACGGTCTCGGCGATGCCGGCCGAGGCGGAGAGTCCGAGCCCGACCAGAAGCGCGGTGAATTCCGGCGTGACCTGCAGGCCGCCGGTGATGCGGAAGCGCCCTTTCTCCGGCCAGTTCACCGCCATTTCGGGCTGGAAGATGAGCATGGCGAGAAGCGGCGGGACCACGAGGGCGAGCAGGACGAAGGGCCAGGCCACGCGGCTCTGGCCGGTGGCGACGCGCTTGCGGCGGAAGGCCGAGGCGACGACGCAGGCCAGCACGATGCCGAGCACGACGGCGGCCAGCACGCCGGTATGGGCCGGCGACCAGCGCAGCGATGGCACGATCAGGCCGCCATTGCTGAGGAACACCTCGGGCAGGATCTGCCAGGCCTCGCGCACCGGCGGGAAGACCGCGACGATGAGCGCGTACCAGAGGAAGAGATAGAGCAGCAGCGGCACATTGCGCAGCGCCTCGACATAGATCAGCGCCAGCGTCGAGAGCAGCGGGTTGCGCGACAGCCGGGCGATGCCGACGACGAGGCCGAGCACGGTCGAGATGATGACGGCGAAGACCGAGACCCAGATCGTGTTGAGCAGGCCGACCAGGATGGCGCGGCCATAGCTGTTGCCGGAATCGTAGGAGATGAAGGACTGGCTGATGACGAAGCCGGCGGGCCGGGACAGATAGTCGAAGCCGGTCGCGATGTTCTGCGCCGCCAGCTTCCGCGAGACGGTGTCGAAGAGATACAGGCCGATGCCGACGACGAGTGCAACCGCGACGACCTGATAGAGCACGGCGCGAACGCGCACGTCATAGAGCAGCCGCACCGGGCTGGAATCGGAGGTGGCCATCGGGCTGTTCCGGGCTGGGGACGCATCGGTCGCCGGGTGGCGGCCGATGGTCTCAGGTCAAAGGTGGGAACGCATGGCAGATCGCGTCGCGTCCCGCCGGACGCGGCAATGGCGATCGATGTGCTTGTTGTCGCGCCGGACCGTCCGGAAAGTGGAATCCACTTTCCGGTCCGATGCTATGGCGAGGGTCACCGGAACGGCGGGGAGTAGATCAGACCACCCTTGTTCCAGAGCTGGTTGGGGCCGCGCGTGAGGCCGAGCGGGGTCTTCTCGCCGAGATGGCGCTCGAAGAGCTCGCCGTAATTGCCGAGCTGCTTGATCGCGTTATAGGCCCATTTGTTGTCGAGGTTCAGCATCTTGCCGAGGTCGCCGTTGACGCCGAGCAGGCGCTGGGTCTCGGGGTCCTTGCTCTTGAGCTGCTCGTCGATATTGCCCTTGGTGATGCCGTATTCCTCGGCAGCGATCAGGGCATTGACGGTCCAGGAGACGATGTCGCGCCAGTTGCTGTCGTTCTGACGGACGACCGGGGCGAGCGGCTCCTTGGAGATCGTCTCGGGCAGGATGACGTATTGCTTCGGATCGTTGGCGATGGCGCGCACCGAGGCGAGGTCCGAGCGGTCGGTGGTGATGACGTCGCAGCGGCCGGAGAAGAAGGCGTTGCGCCACTCGTCGGGGTTCTCGAAGACGACGGCCTCGTACTTGATGTTGCGCGGCTTGAAGTAGTCCTCGAGGTTCTGCAGCGTCGTCGTGCCCGGCAGGATGCAGACGGCCGATTGCGAGAGTTCCGACGCGCTCTTCACGCCGAGCTTGCTCGACACCATCAGACCCTGGCCGTCATAGAAGACCACCGGCGCGAAATCGAGGCCGAGCGAAGTGTCGCGCGAGAAGGTCGCCGTGGTCTGGCGCGAGAGCAGGTCGACCTCGCCGGACTGCAGACCCTGGAAGCGGACATTGGTGTTCAGCGGGACGAAATCGACCTTGTCCGGCGCACCGAAGACGGCGGAGGAGACGGCGCGGCAGACATCGGCGTCGAAGCCCTGGCGGACGCCCTTGTCGTCGGCATAGGAGAAGCCCGGGGCCGTCGGGGAGACGCCGCAGAGCACCTTGCCGCGCTTCCTCACGGCTTCGAGCGTTGCCTGTGCCGAGGCCGGCGCCGCAAATACGGAAAAGGCCGCAGCGGCAAGGCCGAATGCGACCATTTTGGTGATCATCTTTGACATAGGCGTTTCCCCTTATGCGCGCCTGTCTCCGGCACGTCGAAGAGGAGCCTATTGGGGCTCGATGGCGTCCGCAAGAGCATTGCAGGCGTCTGCGGCGAGGGATTTTCTCCCTTCGCGTTACAGCACTTGCTCTTCGCCCCGACAGTGACGGCTGGCGCCCGGCGCTGTAAGCTCGGCTTGAAACCGGATGAAATCCTTGACACCGCGCCTCGCCCCTTTCCTGCTGTTGTGGGTTCCGCTGGCACTGGCTGGGCTGGGGCTCGGCGCCGCCGTTGAATTCATGCGTGCGAGCGAGGCGCTCCAGCGCGAGGGAACAACGCTGCATCGCATCGTCTCGCAGCGTGTCGAGCAGCATGACGCGCATCTCACCAGCCTGGCTGCGGTGCTCGCCAGTTCGAATGCGGAATCGGCGAGCTTCCGGGCCGTGATCGAGGCGATGCAGCGCTTCTATCCACGCATCGCCGCGGTCGAGCTGATCGAGACGGCTTCTGCCGGCAGCGTGCCGCCCAGTCTTGCGGATTTCGATCCGGCGACACTGTCTGCGCGCGTGAGCGCGCTGGCGCCGGGCCAGGCCGTTACGCTCGCCAGCCGCTCGGGCAGTCCGTTCTACGCTCTGGTCAAGCGCGTGCCGGATGTCGGCCACGGGCCGCGGGCGCTGGTTCTCGTCATCGATGCCCGGCTGCTGACCGAGCCGGAAGGCGGTCTGCCTGATGATGCGGCGCTGAAGCTGAGCGATGCGGCCGGGACCGCGATCGTCCAGCATGGCTGGCCGCTGCAAGCCGGGGCATCTATCCCGGAGATCGCCTTCGCGAAGGCGCTGGGCAGCCGGTCGCAACCGCTCGTGCTGGAGCTGGCGCGGCGGCCGGCCTTCGTCGAATTGCTGCCGCCGGGCCTGTTGTTCGGCTGGCCGATCGCCGCGGGGCTCGGCCTTTTCCTGCTGCTGGCGGTGCTGCGCGAGCGGCGCGCCAGCCGGCGGGCGCGCGAGGCGGTGCGCCTGCACGAGCACGATGCACGACTTGCCCATGCGATGCGGGTCAACACCGTCGGCGAAATGGCCTCCGGCATCGCGCATGAGATCACCCAGCCATTGACGGCGATCCTGAGCCAGAGTCAGGCGGGCCTGCGGCTCGCCCGGTCGGCCGAGGTCGTGCCCGGCGATCTCGTCGGGGTGTTGGAGGCGAATGTCCGGCACGCGCGCCGGGCCGGCGAGATCCTGGAGCGGTTGCGGGCCTATGTGACGCGGCGGGAGCCGCAGCGGCAGCCGAACGATCTCAACCGGATCGTCAGCAACGTCGTCGAGCTCAGCCAGCGCGACCTTCAGGAGCGAGGCGTCACGCTTCGGCTGGAGCTGAGCGAGCCGGGACCCCAGGCCCTGCTCGACCGGGTTTCGATCGAGCAGGTCGTGCATAATCTCGTCCGCAACGCGGCGGAGGCGGTCGAGGCCATGCCGGCCGGGCGGCGCGAGATCGTTCTCGCCACGCGGCTCGTCGATGGCGAGGCCGAGATCACCGTGGCGGACGATGGGCCGGGCATCGCCGAGGCCGACATGGCGCGCCTGTTCGAGCCGTTCTTCACTACCAAGAGCAGCGGCATGGGGCTCGGATTGCCGCTCTGCGAGCGGTTGGTCGAAGCGGCCGGAGGGCGGATCGCCGCGCGTAACGGGGCGGAGCGTGGCGCGATCTTCAGCGTGCGCTTCCCTGCGCTGGCGGCCGAGCTCGGGATGGCCGCCGAATGAAACCCGTAGCGCGGACCGTCTACCTGATCGACGACGATGCCGATGTGCGCGACGCGCTCGTCCTGCTGCTGCGCACGATGGGCTTCGCGCCGCGCGCTTTCCCTGGCGTGCAGCCCTTCCTCGACCGGCCCGACCCGCGTCAGGACGGCTGCCTCGTCGTCGATATCCGCATGCCCGGCACCTCCGGCCTGCAACTGCTGGAACGCATGGCCAAGGAGGCCGGCGGCATGCCGACGGTGATGATCACCGGCCATGGCGACGTCGCCGCCTGCCGGCGCGCCTTCAAGGCGGGCGCGATCGATTTCCTGACCAAGCCGATCGACGAGCAGGTTCTGCTCGAAGCGATCGAGGCGGCTTTCGCGGCGCTCGATCAGCGCAACCAGGATAAAGCTGCCCGCGCCGGCCGCGATGCTCTCATGGCAAGGCTCACCCAGCGCGAGCGCGAGATCCTCGCTCTCGTTGCCGAGGGGCTGTCGACCAAGGAGATCGCGCGGGCGCTCGACGTCTCGCCGCGGACCGTCGAGACCCACCGCGCCCATATCGCAGAGAAGCTCGGGGCGGGCTCCGTCGCCGAGATGGTACGCTTCGCGCTGGAGGGGTGAGGGCGGTTTCTCCGTAGGATTACGGAGGCGGCTCCGGCACCGCACCGATCAAAACGCCTGACGGGACCGGCTAGCTTGCGGTCATCGAGCTTACGGCTCGCCCCCGCTCAAGTCCCGGAGAGATCATGACCCAGATCCGTTTCGCCGCTGCTGCCGTTGTGCTCGCGCTCGTTCCGGCCGCTGCCGGCGCCCAGGTCCTGCAGGAGCGCAACATGCCGCTCGCCATCGCCCAGGAAATCGCCCAGGCGACCGTCGAGGCCTGCGCCGCCAAGAACTTCAATGTGGCGGCCACGGTCGTCGACCGCGCGGGCGTCGTTCGTGCCGTGCTCCGCGCCGACCGGGCCGGCCCGCACACCGTCGCCGCCAGCCGCGACAAGGCCTTCACGGCCGCTTCGGCCCGCAATGTCACCAGCGCGATCGCCGAAGGCGCCGAGAAGAACCCGGCCGCGCGCCATCTCGCCTCGATCGAAGGCTTCCTGCTGCTCGGCGGCGGCGTGCCGGTCAAGGTCGGCGACGAGGTGATCGGTGCGGTCGGCGTCGGTGGCGCGCCGGGCGGCCATCTCGACGAGGAATGCGCCAATGCCGGCATCGAGAAGGTGAAGGCGAAGCTGCGCTGAGCCTGAACTCGGTCTGAAACCGGGCAGGCGGTTGCGGAAGCGGCCGCCTGCTTCGTCATATTTTCGCAAGGGAGGAGCGCCGTGATGGTGAGGATGCTGCTGATCGCTGTCGCTTTGGTCGCGGCCACCCTGACCGGCCCGGCCGTCGCGCAGACGCCGCCCGATGCTGCCGAACTCGCCGCCTATCGTGGTCTGCACGCGGCGGCGGCCTCCGGCGATGTCGCTGCCATCCGTCGCCTCGCAGGAGCCCGTGAGGGGCTTGACGCACGCGACGGCAACGGCCGCACGCCCCTGCATGTCGCGGCCTTCAGCGGGCAGGTCGAGGCGATCCGCGCGCTGATCGCCGCCGGAGCCGATCCCGGCCTGTTCGACAACCAGCGCTATGACGCCGTCACCATCGTATCGGTGAGCGACGACGTGTTGGCGCTGAAGGCCCTGTTGGCCTCGGGCGCCTCGGCAAAGCTCACCACCAGTCGCTATGACGGGACGGCGCTGATCGCCGCCGCCCATCTCGGTCATGACGGCATCGTCCGCGAGCTGATCAAGGCTGGCGCGCCGCTCGACCATGTCAATAATCTCGGCTGGACGGCCTTGATCGAGGCGGTGATCCTCGGCGATGGCGGCAAGCGCCATGTCGAGACCGTACGGGCTCTGCTCGCGGCCGGCGCCAACCGCAATCTCGCCGATCGGCAGGGCGCGACGCCGCTGCAGCACGCTCGGGCGCGGGGCTACGCTGCCATGGTCACGCTGCTGGAGGCCGGCACCCCTCGCTGATGCATACCCTCATGGCTCGCGCCTGAGCTGTCGCCGGAGCGCTTGGACTTCACGCAAATCCGCCAAGCAGTTTTGCCGGAACTGCTCTAGGCAGGCGGCTCGGCCGCGCCCATACGGCGTTGGCCAGTTCGGGGGAGCTTCATGACGATCGCCGGCTTGCTGCTGCCGTTCAGCGCGGGGCAGGTTTCAGCCTGCATCCTCGTCGTTTTCCTGACGGCGATCATGCGCGGCTATACCGGCTTCGGCTTCGCGCTGGTGGCCGTGCCGCTGCTCGCCCTGATCGCCGATCCCGTCACTGCCGTGCCGATGGTGCTGCTTCTGGAAGTGGTCGGCAGCCTGCAACTGCTGCCCGGCCTGTGGCGTGCGGCGCATCTGCGCTCGGTCCTGCTGCTCGTCGGCGGCGCGCTGCTGGCGACGCCGATCGGGCTCTATGGTCTCGCCGCCCTGCCGGCCGACGTGATGCGCCTCGTCATCGCGCTCGTGGTGCTCGCGACGACCTGCGCGCTCGCCGCCGGGCTGAAGGCGAGCCGCGAGCCGGGGGCGCCCGCGACCTTCGGCGTCGGTATCCTCTCCGGCCTGCTCAACGGCGCCGCGGCGATGAGCGGCCCGCCCGTCGTGCTGTTCTACCTGAACGCCCAGACGGCGATGCATGTCGGGCGCGCGTCCATCGTCCTGTATTTCCTGCTCTCCGACACCGTCGCGATCGGTTTCGCAGGTGCATCCGGGCTCCTTGGAGCCTCGACGGTGCTGCTGGCGGCCGTGACCATCCCCGCGCTGTTCGTCGGGCAGGTGATCGGGACGCGCCTTTTCCGGTCCGCCTTGCAGCGCCACTACCGCATCGTCGCGATCGTGATCCTGCTCGCCGTCAGTGGCTTCGCCATCGTGCAATCCGTCCACGCACTTTGGGGCAGCGGCAGCTAGGCCGCATCTGGTCCTTCTTGCATTTCGGGCCGGGCGGATATCATACGCGCGTGGCCGGGCAGCTTTTCCGTGCCCTGCACGTCTGGCACGGATACGCGATGAGCCCTACCGCTCCCGATACCGAGACCCTGACGCCGCGCCAGCGGCAGATCCTCGACCTCGTGCAGGATCTCGGCTTCACCACGATCGAGACATTGGCCGAGCGCTTTGGCGTCTCGGCGCAGACGGTCCGGCGCGAGATCATCCGGCTGCAGGCCGGCAACTTCCTGCAGCGCTTCCATGGCGGCGCGGGCTTGGCCTCCGGCGGCATCCGTTCGGCCTATGCCCAGAAGCTCACGGTGTCGCCGCGCGGCAAGGAGCGGATCGGTGCCGCGGTGGCGCGGATCGTGCCGCCCGGAGCCTCGGTCTTTCTCGATGTCGGCACCACTGTCGAGGCGGCGGCGCGCGCGCTCATCAACAAGCCCGGCCTCAGGGTGGTGACGGCGAGCGTCTCCGTCGCGCAGATCTTCTGCAGCCATGGCGTCTTCGACGTGGTCGTGACCGGCGGCACGACGCGCGGCGCCAATGGCTCGCTCGTCGGGCAGGCCGCGATCGCCAGCATCATGGGCTTCCGCTTCGACTATGCCTTGATCGGGCTCGGCGGCTTCGACGATGACGGCGCGCCGATGGATTTCGATCTCGAGAAGATCGCGGTGCGCCAGGCCGCGATGGGCCGTGCCCGACAAAGCATCGCGCTGGCCGACCGCACCAAGTTCGAGCAGACAGGCACGGCCCGCGTCGCGCCGCCCGAGGCGCTGAGCCTCGTCGTCGTCGATGCCGAGCCAAGCCCGCGCCTGCGCGCGAGCTGGGAGCGCAGCGGCACGCGCTGGCTCGTCGCCTGAAGCGGCCTGTCCTCCCGCCAAATCTTTAGCCGGCACCCTTGCGTCCATGATCGCTTTTGATCAGGATGGAAGAAATCTTACACGAGCGCCGTCAGGGCGCCGCCGTTTCCAAGGAGGTTACCATGCTGCGCGCCAAGATCGCGTCCCTATGCCTGATCGCGCTCGGCTTCGGCCTGGCCAGCCCGGCGCAGGCGCAGAATTGCCCGAGTCGCGGGACGCTCGACGCCCGCTATTGCGACGCCGATGGCGACCTGCTTGCCGACATCCCGAGCGACAAGGCGCGGCAGAAGGACCCGGACACGTTGATCTTCTCCTATACGCCGGTCGAGGATCCGTCGGTCTACGAGAACGTCTTCGCCGATTTCCTGGCGCATCTCACCAAGGTCACCGGCAAGAAGATCAAATGGTTCGGCGCCGAATCCTATGCGGCGCAGGTCGAGGCGTTGCGTTCGGGCCGCCTGCACATTGCCGGCGTCGCCAGCGGGCCGACGCCCTTCGCCGTCAACCTCGCCGGCTTCCGGCCGATCGTGGCAATGGAGAAACACGACAATTCGATCGGCTACACGCTGCAGCTGATCGTGCCCAAGGGCAGCCCGATCCAGTCGATCGCCGATCTCAAGGGCAAGCGCGTCGCCCATGTCGCGCCCTCCTCGAACTCCGGCGACACCGCGCCGCGTATCCTGTTCAAGGAGAAGGGCGTCGTGCCCGGCAAGGACTACGAGGTCCTCTATTCCGGCAAGCACGACAATTCGATCATGGGCGTGGTCAACAAGGACTATGACGCGGCGCCCGTCGCCTCCAGCGTGGTCGAGCGCATGGCCGATCGCGGCATGTTCAAGCGCGACGATATCCGCATCGTCTACGAATCCTCGCCCTTCCCGCGCACCGCCTTCGGCCTCGCCCATGACTTGAACCCTGAGCTCCAGGCCAAGATCAAGCAGGCCTTCCTCTCCTTCGACTTCCTCAAATCCGGGCTCGCCAAGGAGTTCAAGGACACCAAGGGCTTCAAGGAACTGACTTACAAAGCGGCCTGGTCGGACATCATCGTCATCCAGCGCGACAGCGGCATCACCTATACCCAGGACGGCCTGGCCAAGCTGAAGGGCGATTGATGTCGGCTGTTTCGGGGATCTCGGCCGGCGGCGCTCCGCTGCTGGCCGTCACGGGGCTGGCCAAGGTCTATCCGACCGGCAAGAAGGCGCTGGGCGGCGTCGATGTCGTGATCGACCGGCCGCAGCTCGTGGCGGTGATCGGCTCGTCCGGCGCCGGCAAAAGCACCTTCATCCGCTGCATCAACCGGCTGGTCGAGCCGACCGCCGGCAGCGTGCGGCTCAACGGCGAGGATATCGTCGCGCTCGACCGCAAGGGTTTGCGCGCGACCAGGCGCCGGATTGGCATGATCTTCCAGGAGTACAACCTGGTCGAGCGGCTCAGCGTCATGCAGAACGTGCTCTCGGGGCGGCTCGGCTATACCGGCCTCTTCGCCTCGCTGCGCTATCGCTTCCCGCCCGAGGACATCCAGGCGGCGTTTGCGCTGCTCGACCGCGTCGGGCTCGACGGCTACCACAACCAGCGGGCGGACGCTCTCTCCGGCGGCCAGCGCCAGCGTGTCGGTATCGCGCGCGCCCTGATGCAGCGGCCGGACCTGCTGCTGCTGGACGAGCCGACCGCGAGCCTCGACCCCAAGACCTCGCGCCAGATCATGCGTCTCGTGCGCGAGCTCGTGGCCGAGCGCCAGACCCCGGCGATCATCAATATTCACGACGTCGCGCTCGCCCGCGCCCATGCCGACCGCATCATCGGCATGAAGGACGGGCTGATCGTCTTCGACGCGGAGGCCTCGGCCCTGACCGATGCGGCGCTGACCCGGATCTACGGCGAGGAAGATTGGTCGACCCCGCGGGACGAGGACGACGAGGCTCCCGCCTCGGCCGCGACGATGGCGCCGGTCGGCGCGCTGTCATGACCACGGCCGCCTCTACCTATCCCAGCCGCTGGCGCGCGCCGAGCATCTTCGGCAGCCCCGGCCGGCGGCTCGCCTTCTGGGTGCTGGTCTGCGCCTATCTGGTCTGGTCGCTCTCGACGCTCAATGTCGACACGGCCCGGATGCTGGCCGGCCTGCCGCGCGCCTGGGATATCCTGGCGCGGATGATGCCGCCCGATTTCAGCCGCTGGCACCTGCTGCTGACGGGCATGGTCGAGAGCGTGCAGATCGCCATCGCCGCGACGATCATCGGCGCGGTCCTGTCGATCCCGATCGGCATCGCTGCGGCCGCCAATCTCTCGCCGCGCCCGCTCTATCTGCTGGCGCGCGGCTTCATCGTCATCGGCCGGACCTTCCACGAGGTCATCATCGCGATCTTCTTCGTGAAGCTGTTCGGCTTCGGCCCGGTCGCGGGGCTGCTGACGCTCGCCTTCTCCTCGGCGATCTTCCTCGGCAAGATGCTGGCCGAGGATATCGAGAACATGAAGCCCGGTCCGGTCGAGGCCATCCGCGCGACCGGCGCGAGCTTCGGCCAGACCTTCTTCTACGCGGTGGTGCCGCAGGTTCTGGTCAAGACGCTGGGCGTGCTGATCTACCGGCTCGATTCCAATCTGCGGCACTCGACCGTGATCGGCATCGTCGGGGCCGGCGGCATCGGCCAGACGCTCTCGGCCTCGTTCTCGCGCTATGATTTCGACTTCGCCAGCGCGATCCTGCTGACGATCGCGGCGATGGTCGCCTTCGGCGAATGGTTCAGCGACTGGGCCAGGCGGAGGCTGAGATGACCGCGCATCAGCTCCCGCAAGGCAGCACGCCGAAGCGCAGCTATCCCGATCATTGGGAGCGCTATTCGTTGCGCGAGCGCATCGTGCAGTGGATCTGGCTCGGCGGTATTGCCATCGCCGCCGCCTGGTCGGTCTCGGCGCTCGACATCGAATGGGCCTTCTTCGCCGATGCGCATGAGCAGGCCGCCGACCTGATCTCGCGGATGTGGCCGCCGCGCTGGACCTATCTGCCGCGCATCGTCCAGCCACTGATCGAGACGCTGCATATCGCGACGCTCGGCACGATGATCGCCATCGTCTTCGCGCTGCCGGTCGCCTTCCTCGCGGCGCGCAACACCACCTACAACCAGGCGACCTGGCTGATCGGCCGGGCCATGCTGGTCATGTCGCGCTCGATCAACACGGTGATCTGGGGCCTCGTCTTCGTCGCGATCTTCGGGCCGGGACCGGTCGCCGGCATCTGCGCGGTCGCGGCCCGCTCGATCGGCTTCATCGCCAAGCTCGTCGCCGAGGCGATCGAGGAGGTCGATGCGGGCCAGATCGAGGCGGTGGAATCGACCGGGGCCAGCACCTTGCAGGTCTATGGCGTCGCGATCCTGCCGCAGATCCTGCCGGTGCTGATCGGCACCTCGATCTACCGCTGGGACATCAACGTGCGCGAATCGAGCGTGCTGGGTTTTGTCGGCGCGGGCGGCATCGGTCTCCTGCTCTACGCCTCGATCAACCAGTTCGCCTGGTCGCAGGCGATCGTGATCCTGATCGCCATCCTCGGCATCGTCATCATCAGCGAGGCGCTTTCGGCTTATGTCCGCTCCCGCATTGTCTGAACCGCGGATCGAGACCGCCTTTCCAGGCGGCCTTTCGGCCCTCGTCGACCGCTATGACGGCTTCCTGCTCGATCAGTGGGGCGTGCTGCATGACGGCACCCGGCCCTATCCCGATGCGGTCGCTTGTCTCGAACGCCTGCGGGCCGCCGGTAAGGCTGTGATCATCCTGTCCAATTCGGGCCGGAGCGGGCGCGACAACGAGGCTGTGCTCGCCAGCATGGGCTTCCCCCGCCATCTCTACGATCGTGTGGCCTCGGCAGGAGATGATGCGCGCGAGGCGCTGCTGGAACGCTCCGAGCCGGCCTATCGCAATCTCGGCACGCGCTGCCTGCTGCTCGCGCGGCCGGGCGAGGATCGTCTGGCCGCCGGGCTCGGGCTGACGCTGGTCGGGTCGGCCGAGGCGGCCGACTTCCTGTTCGTGATGAGCATGGATCCCGACAGCCAGTCGGTCGCGGGCTGGAAGCCGGTACTGGAGCAGGCCTTGCGGCGCGATCTGCCGATGATCTGCGGCAATCCCGACCGCTACCGCGTCCATGCCGACGGCACCCTCCACGAGGCGCCGGGGCTGGCTGCGCTGATCTACGAGGAGATGGGCGGGACGGTGCATTATCACGGCAAGCCGCATCCGCGAATCTACCGGAGCTGCCTGCGCTATCTCGATCGTCCGGCCGAGCGCCTGCTCGCGATCGGGGATTCGCTGGAGCACGACGTCGCCGGCGCGGCGCAGGCGGGGATCGATGTCGCCTTCATCGCGGGCGGGATCCATCGCGGTGATCTCGACTGGAGCGGGGACGGCAAGGTCGATCCCGAGAGCTGCCGCCGGCTGTTCGCACGCGAAGGCCTGCTGCCACGCTACGGCCTGTCGTCGTTCGCCTGGGACTGATCCGGCAAGGGCTCTTTGCGGGCTCTCGCTTCGAAGTCGGCCAGCCTCGATGTCGCTCTGCGGCTGCCGTCATTGCGAGCGTAGCGAAGCAATCCAGGGGACCGGCTGAGAAGCTGCCTCCAGTCCCCTGGATTGCTTCGTCGCTTAGCTTATCGCAATGACGACGAATCCGTCAGGTTCGACCGAAGTCGAGCCTTCCGGACAAGCCTTCCCGTCAGGGCAAGCACCTAATAGGCGGCGTCGGTCGCGCAAGCCTCAGCCGTGCAGGCCGGCGCACGCCTTCGCGGAGGTGAATCATCCTCTTGTGAAATTTCACAACATGTTTACGCTTCCTCCCAACAGGCGCCGATCAAGAGCGCTCTCATGGAGGAAACCGGGAATGGCGCGCACCGCGATCCAGCCCCGACAGGCCGAGGCAGAAGAGGCGAGTGCGCCCAAGCGGCGCAATCGCGTCAACCTGTTCGAGCTCGCCTATGAGCGCATCGAGGCGCTGCTGATCACCTGTGAGCTGCCGCCCGGCCGCTTCCTGTCGCTTCAGGATCTGCAGGACATGACGGGCTATGGCCGGACGCCAATCCATCATGCCGTCAACCGGCTGGCGGCGGATACGCTGATCGTCGTCCGCCCCCGCCATGGCCTCCAGATCGCGCCGATCGACCTGGCGCGGGAACGTGTGCTGCTGCGGCTGCGCCGCGACCTCGAACGCTTCGTCATCGGGCTTGCGGCCGAGAGGGCCGGCCCCTCCCATCGCAACCAGTTCCTGCACATGGAGCGCCTGCTGCGCGAGCGCCGCGACAGCTTGAGCCTGGCGGAGTTCAACACGCTGGATCGCCGGATCGACGAGACGGTGCTGGCTGCCGCCGCGGAGCCTTTCCTCCAGCACACGTTGCGCCCGCTGCATACGATCTTCCGGCGCATCGGCTTCATCTATCACAGCGCGATGCCGCAGCGGGTCAGCCTCACCGTCTCGATCGACCACCACATCGCGGTGCTGAACGCCATCGCGGCGCGCCGGGCGGATGAGGCTGTCGCGGCCTCGGATGCGCTGATCGGTTTCGTGGACGGCATGTTCGACGAGATGGAAGCGGCGATCGATCCATCCCTGCTGGATTGCGCGGTCGAGCCGCTGCTGAAGACCTGACGGAAGGAATTATCGGACCATGCGCATTGTCTTCCACGGCGAGAACGCCGCTTCCTTCAGCCATGGCTTTGCCGAGCTGGTTGGCGACAAGGCCGATATCCGGCTGCTGCCTGACCATCTCGAAGCGGGGGGCGACCAGAGGGCCTATGCCGAGGCCGAGGTCATCGTCGGCGTGAAGTTCGATGCCAATCTGCCGCAGCCGGCCGGGCTCAAGCTGTTCCATGTGCCGGGCGCCGGCTACGACATGGTCGATCTCGGCGCGCTGCCGGCCTCGGCCGCAGTCTGCAACTGCTTCGGCCATGAACAGGCGATCGCGGAATACGTCATGGCGGCCCTGCTGGCGCGCAGCATCCCGCTTGCCGATGCCGACCGGCGCTTGCGCCAGGGCGACTGGTCCTATTGGGCCGGTGCGCCGGAGCGCGTCCATGGCGAGATCGCCGGCCAGACCATCGGCCTTCTCGGCTTCGGGCATATCGGCAAGGCGATCGCGGCGCGGGCCAAGGCCTTTGAGATGAAGGTCCATGTCGCCAATCGCAGCATCGTGCCGGCTTCGCCGCTGGTCGACCGCGCCTTCACGCTCGATGCGCTGGAAGAGTTCTGCGGTTCTGTCGATGTCGTCGTCGTCTCCGTGCCGTTCACCGACCAGACCAGGGGGATCGTCGGCGCCGCCGCCTTCGCCGCGATGAGGCCGGGTGCCGTCGTGATCAATGTCGGGCGCGGCCCGACCATCGACGAGCAGGCGCTGTTCGATGCCCTCAGGGCCGGCCGGATCGGCGGGGCGATCATCGATACCTGGTATCGCTACCCCACGGCTGGGGACAGCACGCCGCTGCCTGCAAATCTGCCTTTCCACGAGCTTTCAAACGTTTTAATGACGCCGCATATGTCCGGGTGGACGAGCGGCACCATCAGCCGCCGGCAGGGGGTCATCGCCGACAACATCAGGCGTCGCTTCGCAGGCGAGCCGCTCGCCAACGTCGTGCGCGCCAGCGCCTGACCCGGATTTCTTCCGCAACCGGCCAACAGAAGCCGGGCCAAGACAAGCGGCGTCGCCGCAGCAGAGGAGACATCACGTGAACTTGCTCAAGCATCTCAAGATTGCCGGCCTGGCTCTCGCGCTCGGCGCCGGCGTGCTCGCCGCCAGCCAGGCCTCGGCCCAGACGATGGCCGACATCACCAAGCGCGGGAAGGTCCGCATCGGCGTGCTGATCGGCGCTCCGCCTTATGGCTCGGTCGACTCGACCGGCAACGCCATCGGCTACGATGCCGACGTCGCCGCGCTCGTCGGCAAGTATATCGGCCTGCCGGTCGAGGTCGTGCAGCTGACGCCGCCGTCGCGCATTCCGGCGCTCGAAGCCAACAAGGTCGACTTCCTGGTCGCGACGCTGGCGCCGACCCCGGAACGCGCCAAGGCCGTGATGTTCACGATCCCCTACAGCGCCTTCCAGATGGGCATCTATGCCAAGAAGGGCACGGCCATCAAGGATTGGGCCGATCTCAAGGGCAAGAAGGTCGGCGTCAATCGCGGCTCCAGCGTCGAGCGCGAATTCGTCAACCGCGAGAAGGAGTTGAACCTCACCATCCTGCGCTTCGAGGACGATTCGACCACGATGCAGGCGCTCTTCTCCGGCCAGGTCGAGGCCATCGCCGGCCCCGACGCCCAGGCCAACGCCGCCATCAAGGCGCGCGGCGAGACCGAGACCGAGGTCAAGTTCTTCTTCGGCATGCAGCCGAACTCGATGACAGTCCGCAAGGACGCCTACGAGCTGAAGCAGTGGCTGAACAACGTGATCTACTACATCAAGCAGAACGGCGAATTGAACGCCGTCTCCGAGAAGTGGGTCGGTGGGCCGCTGCCGCAGCTCCCCACGTTCTGATCCGACGCGTCCGGCCGGCACGGGCGTCCTCGCTCCGTGCCGGCGGTCTCAATCCGGCCGCCGGCTCTGTCCGGCGGCTGCCCAGGGCCCTGCGCGTGCCTGACCTGAGGAGGAAGTCTCCTTGCAGTTCGATCCCGTCCTCGCCGAATCCGACCTGATCCTGAAGGGGATCTGGCTGACGATCGTGCTTTCGGCCAGCGCCATCGTGCTCGGCTGCACGCTTGCGGTCCTGCTCGTGGCGCTGCGGACCCTGGCCGGGCGCTGGGCCGGCATCGTCGTCGACGCCTATGTCGAGCTGATGCGCAATACGCCCTTCCTGATCCAGCTCTTCATGATCTTCTTCGGCCTGCCGCTGCTCGGCATCCGGATGTCCGGCGTCGAGGCGGCGCTGCTGACCATGACGCTGAATCTCGGCGCCTACTCGACCGAGATCATCCGCGCCGGCGTGGAATCGATCCACAAGTCGCAGTTCGAGGCCGGCGTGTCGCTGGCGATGACGCGGCGCCAGGTCTTCCAGTATGTCGTGCTGCAGCCCGCCTTCGCCCGCGTCTGGCCAGCCTTGTCGAGCCAGTTCGTGCTGATGATGCTGGCCTCCAGCATCTGTTCCTTCATCTCGGTGCAGGAACTGTCCGGCGCGGCGGCGATCGTCGAGCAGCGCACCTTCCGCTCGTTCGAGACCTATATCATCGTCACCGTGGTCTATCTGGTGATGGCGCTGTCGCTGAAGGTCTTCCTGCTCTGGCTGGGCCGCAAGCTCTTCCCGCAGGTCTCGGGCCTGTCCCGCCTCGACGCCAAGGCGGAGGCCGCCTGATGCAGACCTTCGGTTGGCCAGAGGCCATGTTCATCTTCCGTGCGGCCGGCTGGACGCTGCTGCTGACCGCGATCTCCTTCGCCATCGGCAGCCTGATCGGCGGCGCCTTCGCGATCATGCGCCTCTCGCGGATCAAACTGGTCCGCAACTTTGCCGCTGGCTACATCCTGGTGATCCAGTCGATCCCGGTGCTCATGGTGCTGTTCATGAGCTATTACGGGCTGTCGATCATCGGCATCGAATTGCCGCCTTTCTTCGCGGCCTCGGCCTCGCTCGCGGTCTATGTCTCGGCCTATCTCGCCGAGATCTGGCGCGGCTCGATCGAATCCGTGCCCTACCAGCAATGGGAGGCCTCGGCCTCGCTCGCGCATTCGCCGGCGCAGACCTACCGCTATGTCATTCTGCCGCAGGCGATCCGCATCTCGCTGCCGCCGACGGTCGGCTTCCTCGTCCAGCTCGTGAAGAACACCTCGATCGTCTCGGTCGTTGGCTTCGTCGAGCTCTCGCGTGCCGGGCAGCTCGTCAACAACGCGACCTTCCAGGCCTTCCAGGTCTTCTCGCTGGTCGCGGTGATCTATTTCGCGATCTGCTTCCCGCTGTCCCGGCTCAGCCGCCATCTCGAAAAGGTGATGAATGCCAGCCGTTCTCATTGAAGACATCCACAAGAGCTACGGCCGGCTCGAGGTGCTGAAAGGCGTCTCGCTCAGCGTCGATGCGGGCCAGGTCGTCGCGATCATCGGCCGCTCCGGCTCGGGCAAGTCGACGCTCCTGCGCTGTATCAACGGGCTCGAGACCTTCCAGTCCGGCAAGATCGTGGTCGCCGGCCACGACATGACCCAGGACCCGAGGAAGCTGCGCGAATTGCGCAAGGATGTCGGCATCGTCTTCCAGAGCTACAACCTGTTCCCGCATCTGACGGTGGGGCAGAACATCATGCTCTCGCCGCGCATCACCAAGAACGTGCCGCAGGCGCAGGCCATGGCGCTGGCCAAGGAGGTGCTGGCGCAGGTCGGCCTCTCCGACAAGTTCGACAGCTATCCCGACAATCTTTCGGGCGGCCAGCAGCAGCGCGTCGCGATCGCCCGTTCGCTCGCGATGCAGCCCAAGGTGATGCTGTTCGACGAGGTGACCTCGGCGCTCGACCCGGAATTGACCGGCGAGGTTCTGCTGGTGATGGAGAAGCTCGCCAAGGGCGGCATGACCATGCTGCTGGTGACGCACGAGATGAATTTCGCGCGCACCGTGGCGGACACCACCGTCTTCATGCATCAGGGCCTGATCTGGGAGAGCGGGCCGTCGAAGGAGCTCTTCGCCAATCCGCAGACGCCGGAACTCGCCAATTTCGTCAAGGCGGGCGCTCACTGAGCATACGGAGACCCGGAAACGTGGTGGTTTATCTCGGAACCACGCGGTCGTCCCGGGCTTGACCCGGGACCCATTCCGGAACCTTGCCAATCAGCGTTCAGGCATGGATCCCGGATCTCCGCTTCGCTGCGTCCGGGATGACCCGCGCTTTTGTCGAAGGCTTCTGAAAGCGCGGCCGGCTCAATAGACGGCCGTCGCCTCGACCTCGACCACGAATTCCGGCCGGCTGAACCCGGAGACGATGACCAGCGTCGAGGCCGGCTTGACCGGGTAATCGGCCAGCGCCTCGTCGCGCGCCTTCATATAGGCCGGCATATGCTTGCGGTCGGTGACGAAGGCGTTGAGGCGCACGACATTCGCCAGCGACAGGCCGCCCTCGCGCAGGATCGCGGCGATGCTCTCGAAGCAGATGCGGGCCTGCTCGCCGGCATCGTCGGGAACGCTGCCGTCCGGCGCCACGCCGAGCTGGCCGGAGGTGACGAGAACGCCCTGCGCGGCTGCCTTCACGCCGTGGGAATACTGCCCGAAGGGCGGATAGAGCGAAGCGGGTGCGAGCGGCTGTTTCATGAGCAGGTGATCCAGAGGCGTATCGGGCCGGGTTGCTACCATGCGGGCCGGGTATCAAGCGAGGCGAGCGGAAAGCGCTCGATCTCGGCGAAGAGCTCGGCCAGCCGGTCGACGGCGAAGTCCAGTGTCGCCTCGCCCTTCGCGGCGGTCGCGAGGGTGGCATCGCCGCAGGCGCCGGCGGCGTTGAGATCCTGCGCCTGCCAGCCGGGCTTGGCGCCGCCGCCGAGTGCGATATGGCGGAACCGGTCTTGCCAATCCGCGTTGGCCGGGTGGAAATCCCGCGCCTTGTCCATGACGACGTTGGGTGCGTCCAGCGCCAGCATGACGGAAGTTTCCATGTCGCCGGCATGGATGCCGTGGCGCAGTTCATGGTCGGAGTAGAGCCCCTCGGGCATGCCGAGGCCGAACCAGCTCACGCTGAAGACCAGCATGTCGTGCCGAACGCGCAATTCGCGCGCGACGATGTCCATCGTGCTGATATTGCCGCCATGGCTGTTGAGCAGCACCATCTTGCGCACGCCCGATGCGGCGACGCAGGCGCCGATCTCGCACCACATCGCGATCAGCGTCGCGGCCGAATGGGTCAGCGTGCCCGGATAGCGCGCATGCTCGTTGCTCTTGCCGATCGACTGGCGCGGCAGGAACAGCACGGGGCTTTCCTCCGGCAGCTTGCGGGCGAGGCGCTCGACGACACCGCCGACAACGGCCGCATCGACCGAGAGCGGCAGATGCGGGCCGTGCTGCTCGGTGGCGCCGACGGGCAGCACGGCGATCAGCTTGCCGTGGTCGAGCCGCGAGAAGGCCTCGCTGGTATAGTCGGACCAGTAGCGTTTCACGGTTCTCTCCTCAGCGGGCATAGAGCTTGTCGAGCCGCACCACGCGCCCGACCAGCCAGAGCGTCAGGACTGTCGCGACGATCAGCAGGGCCGAGATGGCATGGGCGGTGGGTTCGAGCGTGGTCGCTTCCGAATAGATTCGGACCGGTAGCGTGGTCATGCGCGCCGTGGTCAGGAAGCTGGTGACGGTGACCTCGCCGAAGCTCATCAGGAAGCCGATGACGCCGGCCGCGAACAGGCCGGGCGCCAGCGCCGGCAGCGTGACCAGCAGGAAGCGGCGGATCGGGCCGGCGCCGAGGCTGTCCGCCGCCTCCTCCTGCGCCCGGTCGAGCGCCTGCACCGACGTGGTCAGCAGGGCGATGACGAAGGGCAGGATGACGACGACATGGATGCCGACGAGGCCGAGGAAGGCGGGGATCGCGACATAGATCTGCAGCAGCTTGAGCATGCCGACGCCGATGACGATCTGCGGCAGGGACAGCGGCAGCAGCCAGAAGGCGAGCAGTGCCCCGCGTCCCGCGAAGGGATAACGGGCGAGCGCGAAGGCGGCCGGTGTCGCCAATACCAGCGCGACCAGCACCGAGACTACGGCGAGCTGGAGCGAGACCAGGAAGGAGGCGGTATAGGAGCCGCCGAACAGGACCTGCTCGTACCATTTCCAGGTGAAGCCGCGGAAGCCGGCCGCGGTCGCCAAGGGCACGTCGTTGACGCTCTGGACGACAACGAGGCAGAGCGGCAGCAGCAGCAGGCCAATGCTCGCGGCCAGCAGCAGGCGTGCGAGGGTGGGGCCGAGCGCCTCGGCCAGCGCAACGAACCAGCCGGGCAGGGAGAGTGACTCGCCCGGTTTGCCGGCGCGCCAGGGCATCGCCCGGTTCAGCCCCCAGGTGCAGAGCCCGGCGAAGATCAGGCCGGCAATGGTTACGACGATCGCCAAGGCCGAGGCGAGCGGGGCGTTGAGATTGGCGACCGCCTCCTGCATCACCAGCATGCCGATGGTCATGACCTTCTTGCCGCCGAGCAGCGTCGCCGAGACATAGGCCGTGGTCGACATCAGGAAGACGATGACGGTGCCTGAACGCAGGCCGGGCAGCGAGAGCGGCAGGTCGACGGTAAGGAAGCGCACCGCCGGGCCGGCACCGAGGCTTTCGGCGGCCTCGTGGATGCGCGGCGAGGTGCTCTGCATGGTGTCGTAGAGCGCGATCACCATGAAGGGCATGAAGACCTGCGCCAGCCCGACGACGACCGCGCCATGGGTGAAGAGCATGCGGTTGGCGGTGGGCAGGCCGACGAGCCGGAGCGCGCTGTTGATCAGGCCGTCCGGCGAGAGCAGCAGCATGACGCCGAGCGAGCGCACCACGACATTGGTCAGGAGCGGGATCAGGATCACCGCGAAGGCGAGCGCGCGCCACTGCACGGGCATCCGCGCCAGCCAATAGGCGAGGGGATAGCCGAGCACGGCCGAGATCGCCGTGGTGGCGAGGCCGATCAGGATGGTTTCGTTGAGGACCTGGAAATAGAAGCCGTCCCCGGCGATCTCGGCGAATTGCGCCAGCGACAGCGGCTGGATCAGCGATGCGAACGGATCGCCGCCCGCCTGGAGCGAGAGCAGGATCACCACCGCCAGCGGGGCGGCGAAGGCGAGCAGCAACCAGAGCGTGACCGGCGCGGAGAGCGCCGGTCCTTTCCAGCCGGTCATCCGGCGATCTCGCGGTCGATCTTGCGCTGCCAGGCCGCGCGATTGGCGTTGATATAGGCCCAGTCGAAATCGACCATCTTGGCGATGTCGTCGCCGGCCAGCACCTTGCCCTTGAGATCGGCGGGAATGGTGATGTTGCGCACGGTCGGCGAGTAGTAGATCTCGCGGGCGAAGGCGAGCATGCAGGGCTCGGACAGGTGGAGGTTGATCCACTCCTCGGCCAGGACCTGGTTGCGGGTGCCTTCGGTGATGCAGCCGACATTCATCGAGATGGCCTGGCCCTCGACGGGGTCGGCGATGACGATGTTCGGGTTCTTGGTCTCGGCGTATTTGCGGGTGAAGGAGGCGAACTCCACGCCGATGTCGCAGATGCCCTGGTCGAACATGTCGTAGAGCTGGACCTGGCTCGAATGGATCGCGGCGAAGGGCTTCAGCTGCTTCACCTTCTGGATCACCATGTCGAAGTCCTTCTCGGTGCCGCCGAAGGTCCGCGCCGTCATCATCAGCGCGGCGATGCCTTCTGTGCCGAGACCTTCGGGCCAGCTCACGCGGCCTTTCCACTCGTCGTTCCAGATGTCCTTCCAGGAGGTTACCGGCTTCTTCGCCTTGCGGCCGTCATAGACGATGGTGCAGGGGTTGAAGGCGACGCCGTAGCCGCCGATCTTGGCGGGCTCGTAGAGATGCTCGTATTGCGGCACGGCCTTGCTCGGTGCCTGCGTGACCTTGGCCTGCAGGGCCTCCCGGCTCTCATAGATGTTGAGATAGATGACGTCGAAGCTCGGCCGGCCGCGCTCGGCATAGGCGCGGGCGCGGCGCTCCAGCGTGTTGCCGAGGACATAGCTGACCTTGCAGCCATATTTTTCGACGAGCGGCTTCTCGACATGCTCGCGCACGATGCGCTCCTGCGCGCCGCCCCAGATGCCGACGACGAGTTCGTCGCCCTTCTTGGGCTGGGCGCGGACGGGCGTGATGAAATGCACGGGCGCGGTGAGGCCGGCGCCGAGCACCAGCTTGTTGAAGGTCCTGCGGGAAGGCGTCACGGCTGGCACTCCTGTCAGATGAAGGTGGCGCCGCCGGGCAGCGCGATGACGCTGCCGGGAGCACCCACGGGCGGGGGCGGGATATCGGAAGGCAGGATCAGGCGGATGATGCCGGCCTCGCTGGCGAGATCGACCTCGAAGCTCTCGCCGAGATAGGCGACTGACGCGATCGTGCCGGAGACGCGCAAGGGTCCCTGCGGCTTGTCCGAGAGGCGCAGGCGCGAAGCGCGCAGGACGAGGCGCCCGACGCCGCTCGGCGCGAGCTCACAGGTCAGCCCCGGCGCATGGAACAGGCCGTTCTTCGTGCTGCCCGCGATCACCGTCCGGGCGCCGAGGAAGCTGGCGGAGAATTCCGAGGTCGGCGCGTCGCAGAGCTGGCGCGGCGTGCCGAGCTCGCGGATGACGGCCTTTTCCATCACCGCGACGCGGTCCGACATGGCCAGCGCCTCCTGCTGGTCATGGGTGACGAAGATGGTGGTGATGCCCAGGCGCTGCTGCAGCGAGCGGATCTCGTTGCGCATGTCGGCACGCAGATTGGCGTCGAGATTGGAAAGAGGCTCGTCGAGCAGCAGCACCTCAGGCTCGACCACGAGGGCACGGGCGAGCGCGACACGCTGCTGCTGGCCGCCCGAGAGCTGGGACGGATAGCGCTCGGCGTAGCTACCGAGCCCCACCGTCTCCATCGCGGCCCGCGCCCGTTCGCGCCAGACCTGCTTCGGCAGGCGCCGCATGCGCAGGCCGAAGCCGATATTGTCGAGCACTGTCAGGTGCGGGAACAACGCATAGGACTGGAAGACCACGCCGATATTGCGCTGGTAGGGCTTGCGATGGGTAATGTCGCGCCCGGCGAGCAGCACGCGGCCGCCTGTCGTCGGCACGAAACCGGCGATCATGCGCAGCGTCGTCGATTTGCCGCAGCCGGAGGGCCCAAGGAGGGAGAGCAATTCGCCTTTGCCGATCTCGAGCGAGAGCCGGTCGACTGCGAGCGCGCCGCCATAGCTCGCGCTGAGGGAGTCGAGGGTGAGATAGCCGGGATCGGCCGTCATCGCCCTGCCTCGCCGCGGCCGGTTTCGATCAGCAGTTGGCTCGGCATGGTCCCGCCCTGTCCGTGGCCGCCTGGATATCCAGATCGACGGCACTATGGAGCGTAGCCGGCACAACAGGAAGCTTATGGCGGATTATGATCGGTATATCGCCACGCTTATTCTGCTGGCATCGCTTCGCGGCGCGGTGCCTCGTGAGCGAGGTCGTTCAGCGCGTGGTCGAAGCGCTTCGCCTCCTGGCGGATCAGGTTGCGCAGCCACTGGTTCGGCCGGCTGGCATGGGCGCGTTCGTGCCACTGCATGTAGAGCTGCATCTCACCGAATTCGCGCGGTGCGGGCACGACCGTCAGTTCGCCGAAGCCGGCCGTCTCGGCGATATAGTCGGCATAGGGCTTGGCGGTGCTGAAGACGAGATCGGTCCGGCGCAGCAACTGCGGGATCTGGGCGTATTCGGGCACGGTGACGCCGACGCGCCGGCGCAGGCCCAGTCGCGCCAGCGGCGCGTCGATCGGGCTATACGCCGCATTGGCGATCGGTGTCGGCGAGACGTGGTCGTGTTTCATGTATTCGTCGAGATCGATCCGGGACAGGCCGGCGAGCGGATGGTCCTTCCGCATCACGCAGGCGATGCCGCAATGGAGCAGCGTGCTGGAACGCAGATTGCCGGGCGGGGCGAGCCAGCTGCCGATCACGAGGTCGGTCCGCTCGCCGAGCTCGCCAGCGAGATCGGTGCGTTCGGTCGGGGCGTAGAAGTCGACGCAGATGCCGGGCGCCTCGCGGCGCATGCTCGCCACCACCGCCGGGATCAGGAAGGCGCCGAAGCTGTTCATGGTGGCGACGCGCAGGCGTAAATCCGCGGTCGCGGGGTCGAAATCGCGGCCCGCTTCCGTCGCCTCGGTGAGCTGCCCGAGGACGGCTTCGAGCAGAACCTGAATCTCACGTCCGCGCTCGGTCGTGACCCAGCGCTGGCCGGAGCGGACGAGGAGCGGGTCGCTGAACACGGCGCGCGCCCGCTTGAGGCTGAGGCTGACCGCCGGCTGGCTGTGGCCGAGCAGGGCCGCCACCCGCGAGACATTCTTCTCCTTCAGTAGGAGATAGGTCGCCCGCAGCAGCCGGACGTCGATATTCGGATCAAGGCCCTGGTACATCGGGGGCATTCCTTCCGGGCGGCGGATCCGGACGAAACCTAGCGCCCGCGGATGCCCAGCGGAAGTCATGCAGACGCCGGGCGCGCTCTGCTTCGGACGGGAGAGCGGCGCGGCGTTTTAGAGCGTCTGCGTGACCTTGCGCAGATGCGGCGGGCGGTCGGGGTCGAGCCCGCGCGCGGCCGCGAGTGCGGCTATGCCGCCGTAGAAGGCGCGCGCCTGCAGCAGCGGCATCAGCGCGGCCGGGCTCTCTGCCGGCACGGGCAGGGCGATGCCCGGCACGACATCGGAGCCGGCATAGGCGATATCGGCGCCCAGCCCGGCGAAGGTGCGGGCGATCGAAAGCGTGCTCTCGCTGCCTTCGTCCGCGGGGTCGAGGATCAGCGCCGGGAAGCCCGGTCCGACCAGCGCCAACGGGCCATGCAGCACCTCGGCGGCGCTGAAGGCTTCGGCATGGATGCGGCAGGTTTCCTTGAATTTCAGCGCCATCTCCTGGGTGATGCCGAGCCCGAGCCCACGGCCGATGACATAGAGGCTCGTCGCGTTCTCGAGGCGCCGGAAGAAGGGTGACCAGTCGCAGAGTCCGGCCTGCCGGAGCAGTTCGGGGGATCTCACCAGCGTGTCCGCAAGGTCTCGCTCGCAGCTCCAGGCTGCCGCGAGATGGAGCAGCGCGATGCCGGTGGCGAGGAAGCTCTTGGTCGCGGCGACGCTGGTCTCGGAGCCGGCGGCAAGCGGCAGGGCGACATCGACCAGTGCGGCGAGCGGCGATGCCATATCGTTGATCAGGCCGACCGTGAGCGCGCCGCCGCGCTTGGCGGTCTCGGTGAGTTGCAGCGCGTCCGGGCTGCGGCCGGACTGCGAGGCGGCGATGAAGACGGCGCCGGAGAGATCGAGCTCCTCGTCATAGACCGAGGCGAGGCTGGGGCCGAGCGAAGCGACGGGCAGGCCGAGCGTGCGCTCCAGCAGGTACTTGCCATAGGTCATGGCGTGGTCGGAGGAGCCGCGCGCACAGGTCGCGATGAAGGCAGGCTTGCGCCGCCGGAGCTGCTCGCCCAGCTGCGCCATGGCGTCGGCATTGGTCGAAATCTGGCGCGCAGCGACCTCGGCCGCCTCGGCCGCCTCGCGGGTGAGAAGGGCTTCAGGCATCGATCCGGTCATCGCTGTGCAGCAGGTTCTGGCTCATGGCATCGACATCGGCACGGTCGAGCCGCATCCCGGCTCCGCCCACCGAACGCACTGACAGCGTGCCGCAGGCGATGCCCTCCGCCAAGGCCTGTTCGCGGGAGGCCTCGGCGAGCCAGGCAACGAGGAAACCGGCATTGAAGGCGTCGCCCGCTCCCGTCGTGTCGAGGACCGGTCCGCCCTCGGGCGCGGGCAGGGTGATGGCGTCGTCGCGCTGGAACAGTCGCGCGCCGTTGCCGCCGTCCTTGATGACGACGATCGGGAAATACTGGGCAAGGCGGCGGCCGGCCTTGTCGAGGTCATCGCAAGCGGTGATCACGCGCGCCTCGGCCGCGTTGGGCAGGAAGATATCGGCGCCGGCGGCGCGCGCGATCAGGTCGGGCCGGCAGATCCAGTCATCGTCCCAGCTCGGATCGAGCGAGACGGTGAGGCCTGAGTGCTTCGCCCGGTCGATCAGGTCGGGGATTTCGGCGAGCGTCGCGAATTCGGCGATGTGGAGATGGCGTGCGCTGGGGTCGACGAGGGCCGCGTCCAGCGTCGCCGGGCGGGCGCTGCCGGCGCGCCGGGACAGGAAGGCACGTTCGCCGTCCTGCACCATCACAACGGTCGGCTGCGGGCCTGCCTCTGGCGTGCGTTCGAGCCAGCGGAGGTCGACGCCGCTTTCCGTCAGCGCGGGTGCGAGTGTACCCGAGAGCGGGTCCGTGCCGAGGCGGGCGAGCAGGCCGACCGGCGTGCCGAGCGCGGCGAGATGGGCAGCCGTGATGAAGCCGCCACCGCCGGGCACGATCGCCACGCTATCGGCGAAGCGCTCTTCGCCGAGGCGCGGCATCGCGTCGAGCCCCCGGAAGACGATGTCGCAGTAGAGCCGGCCGATGCTGAGGACGAGGTCGCGGCCGACGCTCATAGGGCGCGCTCGGTCGCCGCGTCGAACAGGCGCAAGGAATCGATGCCGGCGCCGAGCCGGACTTCGTGGCCAACGACCGGCGGCGCCTTGGCCGAGGCAGAGGCGAGGATAAGGCCGTCGCCATGCTCGACATGGACGAAGGTCTCGGACCCCAGCGGCTCCACCACCGCGACCTTGCCGGTGAGCACGAGATCGGCGGTTTCACCGGCCGCGAGCACGCGCAGTTCCTGCGGGCGGACGCCGACCAGCACCTCGGCGGGGAGCGGCGTGGGGCGGGACGGCAGAGCGATGGCGTTGCCGGCCAACTCCAGCTTCGGCTTGCCATCGGCGGTGGTCGTCCTGGCCGGCAGGATGTTCATCGTCGGCGAGCCGATGAAGCGGGCGGTGAAGACATCGGCCGGTTTCTCGTAGAGCTCCATCGGCGCGCCGACCTGGAGGATTCGGCCGTCGCGCATCACCACGATCCGGTCGGCCAGCGTCATCGCCTCGACCTGATCATGGGTGACGAAGACGATGGTGCGGCCGAGCCGCTGGTGCAGGCGCTTGATCTCCAGGCGCATCTGGGCGCGCAATTGCGCGTCGAGATTGGAGAGCGGCTCGTCGAAGAGGAAGGCCGAGGGGTCGCGCACCATGGCGCGGCCGATGGCGACGCGCTGGCGCTGGCCGCCCGACAATGCCGAGGGCTTGCGCTCCAGCAGCGGTTCGAGGCCAAGGATGCGCGCGGTCTCCTCGATGCGGCGGCGCTTCTCGGCCTTGTCGAGCTTGGCCGTATAGAGGCCGAAGCCGATATTCTCGGCGACGCTCATATGCGGGTAGATCGCGTAGTTCTGGAACACCATGGCGATGTTCCGCTCCTTCGGCTCCAGCCGGTTTACGGGCCGCTCGCCGATGGTGATGGTGCCGCCGTCGATCTCCTCAAGACCGGCGATCATGCGCAGCGTCGTTGACTTGCCGCAGCCGGACGGGCCGACGAAGACGACGAATTCGCCGTCCTCAATGGCAAGGTCGATGCCGTGAACGACCTGCGTCTTGCCGTAGCGCTTGACCAGCCCCTGAAGCTCGATACCCGCCATCAGGCTGCTCCCATCAGATCCGCGAAGGCGGCGTCGAGTTCATGGCGCGCGGAAGCCTCGCGCGCGGCGGTTGCAGTCGCAGCGAGGCCGGCAGCCACCAGCACGCCGCGATAACCCGCAAAGGCGGCGGCCAGCGCCTGCGGCCCCGGCCCGCCGAAGCGCTCGCGCACCGCGACGAAATGTTCGGGCGAGACGGCCTCGGCGAAGGCGGCTTCGGTCAACGCCGGCTCGCGGCCGGCATGCTCGCGGAAGGCCTTGCGGAAGGGCGCGTAGCCGTCGCGCGGCAGGTCGCCGTCGGCCGCGACCACGGCGCGGGCGACATCGGCGGCGATCTCATGGGCGGTGCGGAAGGACAGGCCTTCCGACCGCACCAGCGTATCGGCAAGCTCGGTGATGGTGATGCAGGAGCGGCGGATGTTCTCGGCGACGCGCCGCCCGTCGACCTGTAGCGCCGGCAGCAGCACGGCGAGGAGGCCGAGCACGCGCTCGCCGGTGGCGAAGGCCTGGTAGCCGGCCTCGTTGGTTTCGCCCTCGGCATCGTTCATGTCGGTGAAGGGCGTGTTGTGGACGATGTCTCGGACCATCCGGGCGCGCGCCAGGGTCTGCGATGCCAGGTGGCGCAGATGCTCGATCGGCACGGGATTGCGCTTCTGCGGCATGATCGAGGAGATCTGCACGAAAGCATTGGGCACGTAGAGCTGGCCGACCTCGAAGGCGGTCCAGACCTGCAAATCCTGGATCAGGCGGCCGAGATGCAGGAAGACGAGCTCGACCGCGCTATAGGTCGCGGTCAGGTAGTCGATCGCGGCGATGCAGCCATAGGAGTTCTGCAGCGGGGCCGAAAAGCCGAGCAGATGCGCGACGCGGGCGCGGTCCAGCGGGAAGCCCGAGGTGGTGATTGCAGCGGCGCCCATCGGCGAGAGGTCGAGCAGCGCGCGCGCCTGCACCAGTCGCTCATGGTCGCGCAGCATCACCTCGATGGCAGCCGAAAGGTAATGGCCGAAGGTGGTCGGCTGGGCCGGCTGGCCATGGGTATAGGCGACGATCAGCGTCGCCTTCTCGCGCTCGGCCAAGTCGAGGGTCGCGGTGATCAGGGCGCGCAGCAGGCCGGCCATATGGTCGAGCCGCGGCTTGAGGGCGAGCTTGAACAGCGTGTGATCGATATCGTTGCGCGAGCGGCCGGTATGGAGGCGCCCGGCATCGTCGGCCGGCAGGCGCTTCTTCAGCTCGGCCTCGATCAGGAAGAAATAATCTTCGACCGTGCCGTCATAGCTCAGCTTGGCCGGGTCGATCTCGGCATCGATAGCGTCGAGCGCGCGGGCGATGCGGCCGGCGGTGGCGCGCGGCAGGATGCCGGTCTCGGCGAGCATGACGAGATGGGCGCGGTCGATGGCGCGGAAGCTCTGGACGTGATGCGTCTTCGCCCCGTCGAAGAGCGGGCGCAGCACGGTTTCCTTGTAGATGGGATCGGGAAAGACGGAGGTGTCGCTCGCGCGGGGATCGGTTTTCGTCATGGCAATCAGCCCTTGAGACCGGCGAGGACCACGCCGCGCACGATATAGCGCTGGAGCAGCAGGAAGACGGTCAGCGTCGGCAGGGTGGCGAGCGCCGCGCCCGTCATGATCAGCTCCCACTGGACCTGCGATTCCACAGCGAAGCTCGTGAGCCCGACCGGCAAGGTGTAGAGCTCTTTTGATGTCGTCACGATCAGCGGCCAGATGAAGGCGGTCCAGTTGCTGAGAAAGGTGAAGATTGCCAGCGCCGAGAGGGCGGGCGTCACCAGCGGCATGGCGATGCGCCAGAAGATCGCGAACTCGTTGAGGCCGTCGATGCGGGCGGCTTCGAGGAAGTCGTTCGGCACGGTCTCGAAGAACTGCTTCATCAGGAAGGTGCCGAAGGCCGTCATCATGCCCGGGAACATGATGCCCCAGTAGCTGTCGAGCCAGCCGAAGTTCTTGGCCATGACGTACCAGGGGATGACCAGCATCTCCGTCGGGATCATCAGGGTCGAGAGGATCGCGATGAAGACGAGATAGCGGCCGCGGAACTGGAACTTCGCGAGGGTGTAGCCGACGAGACTGTCGAAGAAGACGTTCGAGAGCGTCACCGCAACCGCGATGCCGAAGGAATTGGCGAACCAGCGCAAGAAGCGGCCGTCCGAGAGCACGGTAACATAGTTTTGGAGCGTCGGGTGGGCCGGGAAGAAGGCGAGATCGTAGATCTCGGAGGAATCCTTCAGCGAGGTCGCGAACATGAAGGCGAGCGGCGTCACCATCAGCAGGCCGCCGCCGAAAAGCAGGAGCCAGGTGAGGAGGCGGCCGGGCTCGATGCGCAGGGCCAAGGGGGAGGCGGCGGCGCTCATCAGCGGTCCTTCAGCAGCCGGAGCTGCAGCAGCGAGACCACGAGCAGCACGAGGAAGAGCACGACGGTCTGGGCCGCGGCATAGCCCATGTCGAAGGAGGAGAAGGCCGTCTGGTAGATCATCAGGACGAGCGGCTTAGTGGCGTTCAGCGGCCCGCCGGGATCGCTGCTCGTCTGGCTGGTCATGTTGTAGACCTGATCGAAGATCCGCAGGAACCCGATCGAGGAGAACACGACGAGGAAGACGATCGTCGGCTTGAGCAGCGGCAAGGTGATCCGCCGCAGGATCGTGCCGTTCGAGACGCCGTCGATGCGGGCGGCTTCGTAATAGGTCGTCGGAATCGCGCGCAGGCCCGCCATGAAGATCACGACCTGGAAGCCGAGCCCGGCCCAGATCGCGGGGGCAAGCACCGCCGGGAGCGATTGCGTGGTCGAGCGCAGGAAAGGCTGCTGGGCGATGCCGATGCCGGCGAGCAGGTTGTTGAACAGGCCGATCGGCACCGGCTGGTAGAACCAGCGCCAGACCCAGGCCATCGCCGCCGCGGTCGTCAGGAAGGGCAGGAAATACAGCGCCCGGATGAAGCCGTGCAGGAAGCGCACGCGGTCGAGATGGTAGGCGATGGTGAAGGCGAGCAGTAGGCTGATCGGCGTGCCCAGCAGCAGGTAGAGCGCGGTGTTGCGGAAGACCTGCCAGAAGACGGGATCGGCCATCAGCCGCTTGAAATTGGCCAGCCCGATGAAGGAGGGCTTGGTCAAGAGGTTCCAGTTGGTGGTGGCGATCCAGAACGCTTCCAGCGTCGGATAGAAGCGCACCACCGCATAGAACAGCACCGGCACGGCCAGGAAGGACCAGGCCCAGAGGACCTGTTTCTGGCGCATGCCGAGGCCCGAAGAGAGACGGGCGTCGGATCGTGCATCGACACGAGACGAGGAAGCGTTCATCGCGACAATCCGATCCGGCGCCCGGTTCGCATCACTTCTTGTAGAAGCGGTCGAGGATGCCCTGCTCGGCCTTGGCGGCCTCGGCGAGCGCGGCCTTGGCATCCTGGTTCTGCAGCAGCACGCGGTTGATCATGTCGAGCGAGACTTGGCGCTGGGCCAGCTCGTCGACGAAGACCGTGGCGTGCGCGTAGTTGAGCGCCTTGAGGAACGGCCCGTAGACCGGGTGGTTCAGGTTCTTCTCGGTCTCGGCCGCTTCCTTGCGGGCCGGCAACTCGCCGACGGTCTCGAGCCAGAGCTGCATCGCCTCGGGCGTCGTGACGAAGGCGAGGAACTTCTTGGCCGCTTCCAGCTTCGGGCCGGTCGGCTTGGTGGTGATGGCGTTGACCCAGTAGCTGGCGAAATTCGCCTTCTTGCCGTCGGCCGAGGCCGGGAGTTCGGCGACGCCCCATTCGAAGGCCTTGATGCCGCCGAAGGCGCCCAAGCGGAACGAGCCGTCGATGGTCATCGCGGCGCGGCCGGCGCGGAAGGCGGCCTGGCCCTCGTCCATGAAGCCGACCTGGCCGACCTTGTGAGTGCGCTGGAGATCGGCATACCAGTTCAGCGACTTGGCGCCGGCCTCGCTGTCGTAGGTGACCTTCTTGTTGTCGTCGCTATAGGGCGCGCCGCCATTCTGGCGCAGCAGCGTCTCGCGCCACCAATGGTAATCCTGGCCGGGGAAGTCGAGCGTGATGCCGGCCGAGAGCATGTTGCCGGCGCCGTCGCGCTTGGTCGTCTTCTTGGCGAAGTCGAGCAGTTCGTCGACGGTCTTCGGCGGCGTGTTCGGGTTGAGCCCCGCCTCCTGGAAGAGCTTCTTGTTGTAGAACAGCGCGAGCGAGCGCACCGCCGTCGGCAGCGCGTAATACTCGCCGTCACGCTTCATCGCCGAGACGATCGGGTAGAATTCCTTCTCGATCGCGGCGGGCGGGAAGGCGTCGCGCGGCAGCGGCTGGATGAACTTGGCGCCGACGAAATTGTCGAGCCAGCCATAGAAGAGCTGCACGACATCCGGGCCCTGGCCGGCCGGCATCGCCGCGGCGATCTTGGTCTGGTAGTCGGCATAGGGGAAGGTCGTCTGCTTGACCTTGATATTCGGGTTGGCGGCCTCGAAGCGCTTGATCAGTTCGGTCATCGCCTTGACGCGCGCGTCGAAGACATACTGCCAGTACTCGATCTCGACGGTCTGCGCCTTCGCGCCGGCGACCGCGCCGACCGAGACCATCAGACCCAACAGCATCCCGCGTAAGCCGCGCATGACTCTCTCCCCTGATTTCAGCGTCCTCCGTCCCTGCCGGCGGACGGCATTCGGGAGGCTCGCCGATATCGTCGTCTTGGCGGCCGGCGGCTGTCAATCAATTAATTCACTTGAGTTGGATTAATTGCCGGAGCAGGCTGTCGACCCGATCCAACGCGACAGCCTATGCCGAACCGTTCCGTCCCTCCCTCCCGCAGCGTCGCCGTCGGCACCAACCCCGAGCGGACGCGCAGCCATAACCGCCGGGTGGTGCTGGAAACCGTACGCCAGCAAGGGCAGCTCGGCCGGTCCGATATCGCGGTCCTGACGAAGCTAACCGCGCAGGCGGTCTCGAACATCGTCGCCGAACTGGTCGAAGAGGGCTTCCTGACCGAGCTCGGCCGGCGCCGGACGGCGCGGGGCCAGCCGCCGGTGGAGTTCGCGGTCAATCCCGAGGGCGGGATGACTGCGGGGATGGAAATCGCGGCCGATCACGTCACCACCGTCCTCGTCGACCTCGCCGGGCGGATCAGGGCGCAGCGCATCGCGCCTCTCGCGGACACGACCGTCGCGGGCGTGCAGAAGACGGCTGCGGCAGAGCTGGCAGCGGTCAGGCGCGAGGCCGGCCTGCCCGAGCGCCTGCTCGGCTGCGGCGTCGTGATGCCAGGCCCCTTCGAGATCGAGGGCATGAACTCGGTCGGGACCTCGCCGCTGCCCGGTTGGGCCGGGCAGGATGCCGCGCAGCTTCTGCAGGACGTTCTCAACACGCCGGTGGTGATCGAGAACGACGCCAATGCGGCGGCGGTGGGCGAGCATCTCCATGGGCTCGGCCGCAATCTGCGCCATTTCTGCCAGATCTATTTCGGCGCGGGCCTTGGGCTTGGCGTCATCGTCGCCGGCCAGCCCTATCGCGGGGCCTTCGGCAATGCCGGCGAGATCGGCCATATCCCGGTCGTTCGCGATGGCCGCGCCTGCGCCTGTGGCGGGCATGGCTGCCTCGAACGCTATGCCTCTTTCCATGCGCTGGCGGAGACCTTGCGCGAGGCCGGGCTCGCCGGGGCCGGGCCGGATGAGGTTGCGCGCCTGCATGGGCAGGGCCATCCCGCCTTGTCCGGCTGGATCGCGGAGGCAGCCGGGCTGCTGGCGCCGGTCGTGGCGATGCTGGAGAACCTGTTCGACCCGGAGACCGTCATCCTCGGCGGCGAGATGCCGGACACGGTGATCGACGCGCTGATCGCGACGATGTCACCTCTGCCGATCTCGGTGGCGAATCGGCCGGGGCGGACGATCCCGCGCGTCCAGCGCGGCGCGACCGGGCGCTTGACGGCGGCGCTCGGTGCGGCGGCGCTGCCCTTGCTCGACACGATGACGCCGAAGCTCGACCGCGTCAGTCTTGCGCCGGAAGCGGTTGCCTCGCCCGCGGGCTGACGAGGCTCCTGCGTTCACGGACCGGGGATGCTGTTTGCCCTCGATCAAGGAAGCAACCGGCCAAACCAGCTAGTCAGCGGGCTCCAGGACAACAGCCCGGAGCTGACCGATGCAGGCCGCGCCATACCGAGATGAACGGCTTCCGCGCTATACGAGCTATCCGACCGCCCCGCATTTCAGCGCTGCCGTCGATGCGAAGAGCTATGCCGGCTGGCTGAAGGAGCTGACGGCGGGGACCACCGCCTCGCTCTATCTGCATGTGCCGTTCTGCCGTTCGATGTGCTGGTATTGCGGCTGCCACACCACGGTCGCGCTGCGCAACGGGCCGATCGTCGATTACCTCGCGGCCTTGCGCGGGGAGATCGCCCTGGTCGCCGAAAGGCTTTCCGCGCCGCTCGATGTGCGCCATGTCCATTTCGGCGGGGGCACGCCGACCATCCTCGATCCCCAGGATTTCGTCGCGCTGGTCGCGTTGCTGCGGCAGCATTTCCTGCTGCATCCGACCGCCGAGATCGCGGTCGAGATCGATCCGCGTCGGCTTGAACCCAGCATGATCGCCGCGCTTGCCGAGGCCGGGGTCAACCGCGCGAGCTTGGGCGTGCAGAGCTTCGACCCCGCCGTGCAGAAGGCGATCAACCGCATCCAGAGCGTCGAGCAGACGGCGGCGGTCGTCACCGGCTTGCGCGGCGCCGGCATCGCAGCGGTCAGCTTCGACCTGATCTACGGGCTGCCGCGGCAGACGCTCCAGTCCTGCCTGGACACCGTCGAGCAATGCCTGGCGATGCGGCCCGACCGGTTCTCGATCTTCGGCTACGCGCATGTGCCCGAATTCAAGAAGCACCAGCGCCGCATCATCACCGCCGAACTGCCGGATGGCGAAGCGCGGCACGAGCAGGCCGAGGCGATGGCGCAGCGGCTGGTTTCGGCCGGCTATGTTCGCATTGGGCTCGACCACTTCGCTCTACCGGATGATCCGATGGCGCGCGCCCTGGTGCAGGGCGGGCTCCATCGCAATTTCCAGGGCTACACCACCGATCGCTGCGAGGCCTTGATCGGCTTCGGCGCTTCGGCGATCGGGCGATTGCCGCAGGGCTATGTCCAGAACGAGGTGGTGATCGGCCGCTATGCCGAACGGATCGCCGACAGCGCCCTGCCGACGGCGCGCGGCTATCGCCTCACCGCCGAGGATCGCCTGCGCGCCGAACTGATCGAGCGGGTGATGTGCGATCTGACTGTCGATATCGATGCGGTCTGCGCCCGGCATCAGGCCGATCCGAGCATCCTCGAAAGCTCCTTCCAACGGCTCGGTCAGCTCTCGCAGGAGGGCGTGGTGCGCCTTGATGGCCACCGCGTCTCGCTGCCGGATGAAGCGCGCCTGCTGGTGCGCAAGGTCGCATCGGCCTTCGACGCCCATCTCGATCAGCCGCCGCGGCAGTACAGCCGGGCGGTTTAGGGTAGGGATTTTCTGAAGCGCTCCTGATCGGAACCACCCTTGTCATTCCGGGGCGCGCCATAGGCGCGAACCCGGAACCCACGACGGGGTGAGCTACCCGGAGCGAGACGCGTAAGGCTGCCCCCAGTCGTGGGTTCCGGGTTCTTCGCTGTGCGAAGCCCCGGAATGACAAGACGCAGCGCCGAGCAGCGATCAGCATCACCCGGCGATTGCGATCCTCAATCCTGCCAGCGTGCTCAGCACCGCCGCATAGCCGATCAGCGCGATCGTAAGCCCGGGGCTCGCCCGATGCAGGCGCATGAAGCCAAGCACGACGAGTCCGGCCTTGATCAGGCTAAGCGCCGCGATGGCGAACCCGCGCGGCCCGGCCGGCAGCTGCGTTGCCGCGAGCAGGCTCGCGCCGGTGGCGAGAAGCAAGGCGAACAGGATGGTAGGGAAGGGGAGGTCGCGCGCCGGCATCGTCTCAGCCCAGATAGATGACCGGCAGGATCAGCAGCCAGACGAGATCGACGAGATGCCAGATCGTGGCGACCGTCTCGACCGGTCGCGGCGCCGGGCGCCGGGCGACGACGAGGAGCAGGATCGCGACGAACAGGACATGCGCGAGATGGAAGCCGGTGATCAGCAGATAAAGCTCGAACAATCGGTTCTCGCTTGTGGCCAGTACCGGCAATTCATGGCTGAAGGCGGCGAGCTTCAGCGCGCAGAAGGCAAAGCCACCTAGCGCCGCGAAGATGAGGTTCCGGCGCGGGGCTCGTCCTGATGCGGCCAGAGCCGCGAAGAAACCGCTAGTCAGCAAAGTCGCCGTCGCGACGCTGGCCAGCGGCAAGTCGAGTTCGCGGTGGAACGCGACGTGTGCCGGTGGGTCTAGCCAGGCGATCAGCAGGAAGGCGCCGAGCAGGGCGCCGAAGACGACGAACTCGCTCCAGACGAGGATCCAGAGCAGGAGTTCCATGCCGGTTTCGGGAACCGGCTTCGCACCGTCGAGGCTGCCGCTGGCAACCGCGACGGTCATGCCGGCAGCAGCCGGTTCAGACCGGCCGGCAGGCGGTCGCGCCAACTCCGCTCGCGGACGAGGCGGAAGCCGAGATTGTCGGGCGGGGTGCCGACCGAGCAGCCGCCGCTCTTCGGGTTGCGGATGAAGAAGGTCATCGGCGCGCGGTGCTGGCCCTCGACGACATAGATGCCGCAATTGCTAGTCTCGCCAGTCGTGCGGCCGGCAGCGTCCTGCGAAACGCGGCGCAGACAGGTCTGCGTCCACTCCCAGACATTGCCGGCGATGTCGTGGACGCCATGTTCATTGGCGCCGAAACTGCCGACAGGCCGTGGGGCGGGGTCGCTCGCGGCTTTGCGGTTGGCTTCGCGCTCGTAATCGGCAAGCCAGCGCTGGGCCGGATTGTTCGCATCGGCATCGAAGCCGCGGGCATCGTCGACGAGGCGCGAGCCGGCGGCATGGGCCCATTCCCGGTCGGTCGGCAGGCGCCAGACCGTGCCGGTTTCACGCGTCAGCCAGGTGGCATAGTCGCTGGCATCGGCATGGCTGACGCCGGTCACGGGCAGGTCGCCGCGTGGTGCCGGGCTGTCGAGGCGCTTGCAGGCGCCGGCCGTGATGCAGCGCGCGTAATCGGCGGCGCTCACCTGATAGCGCATGATTTCGAGGGGCTGTGTGATCCTGACCGTAACACGCGGCGCATCGACCGGGCGGCCGGCGCGGCTGTATTCTCCGTCGAGCCGGTGCAGCAGTGTCGCGGGCGGTACGATCGCCGTTTGCGGCAGCGGGAAGGCGGGGGCAGGCCGGCGAACCGGTGCGGCGAGCAAAAGAGCGGCGGCTCCGGCGAGGAGCATGAGGCCGAGCGAGGTCGTCAGCCCCGGCAGCGTCGGGCGCAGCGTGGTGGCCATGATTGGAATCCCTATCGGGAAGAAGGGCCTCCCCGCCGAATGGCGGGGAGGCGGGGACACGTCAGATGCCGGCCGGGGCCAGGATCTGCTTCATCAGGTCGTCGTTCCACTCGCCCTCGACCTTGAAGTGTCCGGCGGCGCCGAGCTCGAAGGCCTCGATCAGGTTGTGGTTGACATAGGCGTAGATGCCCGGCTGCAGGAAGGTGTAGAGCGCTGCGCCCGCGCAGCCGCCGGGGATGAACCAGGTCTCCAGGTCGCGCTCCGGCGGGTTGCGGAACTTGCCGGTGGCCCAGACATAGTCGCCATGGCCGCCGATCAGGTGGGGGCGCGTGTCGCGGTTGGCCTGCGAGTGGACGATCAGCACGGTCTCGCCGACCTTGGCGGTGAGCGCATTCTTGCCGGTCAGCGCGCCGACCTTGCCGTTGAACACGACGTGGGTCGGAGTCAGCGTCCGCATCGCCTTGACGACATCCTCATGCGACTCGCCGACGCTGGCATAGCGCTTGAACTTGCCGTTCGCGTCGCGCGGCACATAGAAGTCCTGCTCGCCGACATAATAGACCTTGTCGTATTTCAGGGCCTTGCCCTGGCCGTCCTTCAGTCCGTCGCGCGGCAGCACCATGATGGCGCCGTTCATGCCCGCCGTGACGTGCCAGGGCACCATGCCGGGAGGGGCGCAGTGGTAGACGAACACGCCCTGCCGGGTGGCCTTCCAGCGCAGCACGACCTTCTCGCCGGGGTTGACCTCGGTCAGGCCGCCGCCGCCGAGTGCACCTGTCGACGAATGGAAGTCGATATTGTGCATTAGCTCGTTGGTTTCGGCGTTGATCAGCGTCAGCTCGACATAGTCGCCCTCGTGCACGACCATCAGCGGGCCGGGCACCGTGCCGTTGAAGGTGAAGGCGTAGGTCTCGGTGCCGGCATCGTCGAGGACGATCTTCTTCTCGTGGATCGTCATCGTGAACTCGACGACCTTCGGCCCACCGGTCGCGACCTGTTCATGCGCATGCACGAAGGGGGGATCGACCAGCTTCGGCTTGACGCGCGGCAGCTTGGCGATGTCGGTGGCACTGGCCTTGGTCATCACGGCCTGCGCCTGAGCCGGCGCGGAAGCCGCCTGGACGATCGCCCCCGTGGCTGCCGCTCCCGCCAGAATGCTGCGGCGGGTCAGTTTGAGTTCTTCGCCCATTTTGAGCCCTTGGCCCATGGCCTGTCTCCTTGCCAGAAGACCGGAGTTCGCCCGGTCATGAGCACTTTAGGAGCCTGGCGAAATCGGTCTTTGTTGCAGCACAACATTTCCGACGATCCTGGCCGGGATCGTCATTCGGCGGCGATCATCGCCGGCTCCCAGGCCGGCTCGTAGGTCAGCGTCACCGTGACCCCGGCGACGCCCTCGACCGCGCCGGCCGCCATGGCAACGGCCTCCTTCAGGAAGCCGGCCAGCGGGCAGCCGCGCGTGGTCGTCGTCATGGTGACCGCGACGCTGCCATCCGGCGCGGCCGCGATCGCGTAGATCAGGCCGAGATCGACGACGCTGCGGCCGATCTCGGGGTCGAGCACGTCGCGCAGCGCGATCTCGACGAGGCGTTCCAGCTTGACGCTCATCCGTGCGCCCTCTCGCCGCCATGGCGCACGAGCAGGCGATAGGCCGTGCCGGAGGCATCGAAATTGCCGGCCCATTCGTGCTGGCGCTTGGCCAGTTCGGGGAAGAGGAAGACCGGTTCGCGGGCGAGCAGCGCGAACAGCACGTCGCCGGGCTTCAGGTCCTCGAGCGCTTCCAGGATGCGGACCATCGGCTCGGGCGGCTCGAGATCGACGAGGTCGAGTTCTTCGATCGGATTGCCCCAGGACAGGGCGGAGGGGCTGCTGCCGGTGGCGAGCCCCGCCTCGGCCTGCATGTCGGCCACCGGCGAGAACAGGACCTCCCAGTCGCCGCCGTCGAGCGGGCGATCGCTGGCGGAAAAGCCGCGATTGGCCATGACCGAGAACAGCGGCACCGGCCGAAAGGGTGCAATGAGGCGCAAGGATTCGCCCGGCGCGAGGGCGCTGACCGCCTCCATGATCGCCTGGAACGGCTCCGCGCCGGCCCGCAGCATCGGGCGGACGTCAAGCTCGCGGATGGGCGATGCTTCCGGTTTCGACATGGTTGGGTTTCCTTTCCTCGGCCCGCGCGGCCAACAGCCGGGGGCGTTCATGCGCCGGTGGCCGGTCGGCAGCCTTGATCTGCGACAAGCGGCGGATGCGGACGAGTTCGGCGACGAGGCCGGCAGTCCCGGCCAGGCAGAGCGTCATGGCCAGGCGGAAGCTGGTCGGCGCGGCGATGGCCAGCGCGGCAGCCCCCAGCACGACCCCGCCATAATAGAGCAGGAACCACCAGCCGGTTCGCGGCATGGCGACGAGATCGCCGACGCGCGGCGCCGGGCCGCGCCCGAGGCGGGGCGCATAGGTTTCGAGCCAGGTCACGAAGGAGACGATCTTCACGAGCTGCGCCAGCGTCAAGCCGCCCAGCCATCCGAAAGCGATCAGAAAGACGAGTGCCGCGATCGAGCCGTCGCCCGCATGAGCGACGATGGCGACCGGCAGCCCTGCCAACCCGAGGCCGAGCGCGACGAAGGCCGGGATGCTGGCGCGCATGTTGATCTCCAGCGCCTTGCGCCGGCGGGCGTGATAGAGCGCGTGGATGTCGCGGCCGTAGCAGAGGCCGGCCATGATCAGCACAACGAGTGTTGCAGCGATCCACCCGGCGCCCGTTTCGATGCCGGCGAAGGACGCCATGAGACCGGCGAAGGCGAGGGCGAGCCCCAGGCTCGCGAACAGCAGCACCGGGCGTACCCGGCGGGCCGGCGGCTCCGGCGCCATCATGAACATGATGAAGAGGCGATAGCTGACGCCGATGGCGATCAGCCCGAGCCAGCCACCGAGGCCGAGCAGGGCGTGGAAGGGCAGGCCATCGGGCAATAGAGTGACGGTGCCGAGCCAGTCGCCGCGTCCCGACAGGAGCGTCGTGAAGGCGGTGCCGCTCAGCGCCGTGGCGGCCAGGCAAATGAGGCCGGTGAGGACGAAGCGGGCGAACAGGACGATCGGGCGCGCGCTCAGGAGCGTTGCGCCCAGCATCAGGCCGAGCAGCGAGAAGCCTGAGAGCAGGAAGGCGGCACCGAGCGGCAGCAGGTCGAGCGAGGCCTCGATCCAGCCGGCCAGCGTGGCGAAGCCAGCGCAGAGCAGGATGAGGCCGATGATAAGCGCGAGCAGCGCCGGCAGGGCGATACGGGGGAAGGCGAGGGGGCGGGAGACCAGAACCGGCACGAATTGCAGCAACGCACCGGCCATGGCGAGGCTGAGCCAGCCGATCGCCACGAGATGGACGAGGACGAGCGTCGCGGGTTCGGCGAGGCCGGCAGCGGGATAGCCGATGCCGGCGACGGCGAGAGCCTCGGCCGCGAGCAGAAAAGCCAGCGCGGCCGCGAAATAGCTCATCGTCCAGCGGGACAGCGATGCCATCGGCATGGCTGCGATCTCCCGAGAGGCGGCTCAGTGGCCGCAGGTGCAGGAATGGCCTTCGTCGTGGCCGCCGCAATCGGCGGCGTGGCCATCCTCGCCGGCTTCGTTACGGCCGATCTCGACCTGCCAGATCTCCGGGCCCTGCACGATGTAATCCCAGGAATAGGAGCCGGGATAACGTGCCTCGATCTGCCGGCGCAGCGGCGCGGGGTCATGATCGTTGACGATCCTGAAGGCGTCGCCGGGCGAGAGCCGCTCCATGATGCCGAAGATCGTGGCATGGCGCACGACCGGCGGAATGGTGCGCACGTCGAGCGGCTCGAGGGGCTGGGTGGTCATGGTTCGGCTCCGGTTGCGGCCCCGATGCGGGCGGCTATTCAGCCTAGCGAAGGTGCCCCGGCGGCAATTTGCCGAAACGCAAACAGCGTCGCTTTGCCCGGGTCACTGTTCGAGGAAGAGCAGGACGGCGATGGCGAGCGACATCATGATGGCGGCTGCCACGCCGCCCTTCTGCAGCACGCCCATCCGGTAGAGCAGCAGGGCCATCACGATGATCGCGGGTGTGGCGACGACAAGACCCATCTGGGCGTCGGTCATGGCGTTCTCCTCGGAGCGGGATTGTCCATCGAACCACGGCGTCATCCCGGGCTTGACCCGGGATCCATGCCAGAGCGCTTCCGATCCAGGTTCAGGCATGGATCCCGGCTCTGCGCTTCGCTCCGGCCGGGATGACCCACGTGGTTCCGTTTAAAATGAGTACCTTCAAGCCGCCAGCGCGCGGTAGATCGCCGGCAGGGCCGCCGGCAGGCGTTCGAGCCGTGAGACCACGGCATGGCCGTTGCGGCCGAAGAGATGCGGGATATAGGCGCGCGACTCCCGGTCGACGGTGACGGCGAAGACGCAGATGCCGGCGCGGCGCGCCTCGATCACCGCCATGCGGGTATCCTCCATGGCGAAGCGGCCCTCGTAGTGGTCGATGTCGTTGGGCTTGCCGTCGGTCAGGACGAGCAGCAGCTTGCGCCGGTCGGGCCGCGCCTTGAGCCCCACTGCTGCATGGCGGATCGCGGTGCCGATACGGGTGTAGTAGCCGGGCTTCAGCGCGGCGATGCGCGCCTCGACCGCCGGCCCCATCGCCTCGTCGAAGCGCTTCACCGTCTCGATCCTGACCCAGTCGCGCCGGCGCGAGGTGAAGGTCAGGATCTCGTGGTGGTCGCCGCAGGCGGCGAGCCCATGGGCGAAGACGGTCAATGCCTGTTTCTCCACATCGAGCACACGCAGGTCGTCGAACCAGGAATCGGTCGAGAGCGAGACATCCATCAACGTGGTCACGGCGAGGTCATGCGCCTGCGGCCGGCTCGCCAGATGGATGCGGTCGCTGCCGGAGCCGCCGGCGGCGAGATCGGCCTGGCGGCGCACCACCGCGTCGAGATCGAGGTCGGGACCGTCGATCTGGCCGCGCTGCGGCTCGCGCAGCGGGCGCAGAGCCTCGAACCGGCGGCGGACCTGGCGCACCAGCGCGCGCGTCGCGGCGTCCTGCATCGGGGGGGCCTGCTCCTGCTGCGCCATTCCGGCGAGCACGCGGCAATGGTCGTCGCGGTAGCTTGCGCTGCGGAAATCCCATTCCGGATAGGTCAGGGCGCCGGCCAGTGCCGTCTCGTCCATCGCTTCCGGGGGCAGATCGAGATCGAAGCGGAAGCGGGAGGCCGGGCGGCCCTTGCGCTCGCTCAGCACCATGTCGTCGAGCTCGTCGGCGGCCTCGGGTTCGTGCTCCTCGCTGTCGTCGGAGGGGCGGTCGACCGCGACCATCTCGGACATCGCCAGGATCGTCTCGAAGCGGTTGAGGGCGAAGGGGCTGCGCTCGCGCCAATCCTCGGCCGTCTCGTCGCGGCTGGCGGTATAGGCCTTCATCTGCTCCTCGGCCTTCGCCGAGGCCGGCGGCGGCTGGTCCTCGTCGCGGCGACGGGTGCGGGCGGGGGCGGCGGCGCTCGCCAGGGGCCAGAGCGGCACGCCGAGCGCCGGCAGATAGCCGGCCGGGGCCTTGGCGAGCCAGTCCTCGGCGGCGATCTCGATGGCCTCGCCACTGAGCAAGGCACGGATCAAGGCCTCGACCTTGGCCTCGGTCGCGGGCAGGCCCTCGCGGCGCCGACTCGCGAGCAGGGCGTCGGCCAGTCGGCGATAGGTCGGGCCGAGACCGGGAAAGGCAGCGAGGACCCTTGCGACGAGGCGTTGTGCAGCGGCGATCAAGGCGAGGTCGCGCTGGAGCGGATCGGTTTCGGTGGACGGCCGCGGCGGCATCGCGGCCATGCAGGCGGCGAGCCAGACATAGAGATCGCGGTTGAGCCTTGGCTGCGAGAAGAGCGCGATCTCAGCCGGCAATTGCAGGCTGTCCGGCGTGCGCAGCGCCTGCGCCAGCCTTTCCTCGCCAAGGCCGACGCGCTGGCGCAGGTTGAGCCGGTGGCCGGCGGCGCGTTCGCGGGCCGGGACGATCCTGACGCCGGGCTCGCCGCCGAAGCCGCGGAAGCAGACGGCGAGCGTCGGCGCCATGCTTGCCAGCGTCACCGCAGCCTGCGGGTGATGCGGCAGGCTCGCGGTGTCGCCGACCAGGCGGTGCCAGAAGCGCCCGACCGTCTCTTCCAGCTCGAGGAAGTCCAGCATCGGAGGGCTCCCTAGACGAGAACCGCGCGGGTGATCTCGACCAGCCCGGCGCGGATTTCGGGCTCATCGGTCAGGGGTTCGATGATGGCGGCCATCACGGCCTCCTGCCGTGGCAGGCCGGCGGCGATCAGGCTCGCGGCATAGACGACGAGGCGGGTCGAGACGCCCTCCTCGATATCCTGCCCCTTGAGTATGCGCAGGCGCCGGGCGAGATCGACCAGCGGCGCGACAGCGGCCTCGTCGAGCCCGCTTTCCTGCGCGACCACGGCGATCTCCTGATCGCGCGGCAGGAAGTCGAAGCTGATCGAGACGAAGCGCTGGCGGGTCGAGGGCTTCAGGTTCTTCAGCAGGTTCTGGTAGCCGGGATTGTAGGAGACCGCGATCATGAAAGAGGCCGGGGCTGCGAGCAGCTCGCCGGTGCGCTCCAGTGGCAGGATACGCCGGTCGTCGGTGAGCGGGTGCAGCACCACCGCGACGTCCTTGCGGGCCTCGACGATCTCGTCGAGATAGCAGAGCCCGCCCTCTCGCACCGCCCGCGTCAGCGGCCCGTCGACCCAGACGGTCTCGCCGCCCTTGAGAAGGTGGCGGCCGGTGAGATCGGCGGCGGAGAGGTCGTCATGGCAGGCGATCGTGTAGAGCGGCAGTCCGAGCGTCGCGGCCATATGCGTGACGAAGCGGGTCTTGCCAGAGCCGGTCGGGCCTTTCAGCAGCAGCGGCAGGCGCCTCTCCCAAGCCTTCTCGAACAGGAAGCGCTCATTGCCGGAGGCAGTGTAGGCGGGGATGTCGACGCAGGCGGGAGCCAGGATCGGCGGGCGCGGAATCATGTTCATCGCGAAAATCCGTAGGGCGAGGAAACGGAAGCCCGCCGGCCGGGTGGCCGGCGGGCTGAAGCGTCATTCCGCCGGCTGGGCGAGGGCGACCGGATCGGTGCTGCGCTCGCGGCCGGGCACCAGCACGGCCCAGACGAACATCAGCGCCGAGATCACCACCACCACGCCGGAGCCGAGCCGAACCCAGTAGAAGAGGGCGATCTGGTCCTGCACGTCCATGAAGCTTTGACCGAGGACGCGCTGGAGATGGACCTGGACGACGCCGGCGAAGGTCAGCGCGAAGGTCATCACCGACATTGCCGTGCACATCATCCAGAAGCTCGCGATCGAGAGCCACTGGTTGTAGGGCGCGCGGCCCTTCAGCTCGGGGATGGCATAGGCCATCATCGCGAGGTTCAGCATCACATAGGCGCCGAAGAAGGCGAGGTGGCCGTGGGCGGCGGTGACCTGCGTGCCGTGGGTGTAGTAGTTCACCGAGGAGAGCGTGTGCAGGAAGCCCCAGACGCCGGCGCCGAAGAAGGCCATCACCGAGCAGCCGATCGACCAGAGCAGGGCGGCCTTGTTGGGGTGGTTGCGGCCGGCCTTCCAGGTCATCTGCACGGTGAAGATCACCATGGTGAAGAAGGGCGCGACCTCCAGCGTCGAGAACAGCGAACCGATCCACTGCCAGTATCCGGGCGCGCCGATCCAGTAATAATGGTGGCCGGTGCCGAGGATGCCGGAGAACAGGGCGAGCCCGACGATGACATAGAGCCATTTCTCGACGACCTCGCGGTCGACGCCGTTGAGCTTGATCATCAGGAAGGCCAGGACCGAGGCCATGATCAGCTCCCAGACGCCCTCGACCCAGAGATGGATGACGTACCACCAGTACATCTTGTCGAGCGCGAGGTTGGCCGGGTTGTAGAAGGCGAAGAGGAAGAACAGCGCCAGACCCCAGAGGCCGAAGAGCAGAATGTTGGTGACCGTGGTCTTGCGGCCCTTCAGCGAGGTCATGGTGATGTTGAACAGGAACATCAGCACGACGACGACGATGCCGACCTTGATCGCGAAGGGCTGCTCCAGGAACTCCCGCCCCTCATGGATGCGGAAGAGATAGCCGACCACGGCGATCGCCGCCGCGACGAAGAACAGCCAGAACTGCACCACCGCGATCTTGCGGCTGTAGAGCTCGGTCTGCGCCTCTTCCGGCAGCAGGTAATAGGTTGCGCCCATGAAGCCGAGCAGCAGCCAGACCACCAGGGCGTTGGTGTGAATCATCCGCACGATGTTGAAGGGCAGCAGCTCGGAGAGCGTATTGGGCAGGACATAGATCAGTCCCGCGACGACCCCGAAGGCGACCTGCGCGACGAAGAGCACAAGCGCGCCGTAGAAATAGAGCATCGCGACGCTCTGGGTCTGGTATCTCATCGTATTGTAGCCTGGCATGGCTCTCTCCTGTCGCGATGTCTCAGCCGGCATCGTTGGGCGGCCAGTTCTGGGTCTTGATCCGGCTCGTCCATTCCAGGAAGTCGGCGAGATCGTTGAGTTCCTGCTCGGTCAGGTTGAACTGCGGCATCTGGCGCCGACCCTCGATCCCGGTCGGCTGGGCCGCCATCCAGGCCTTCAGGCTCTCGCGGGCACCGGCTGCGTCCTTGTCGCCGCCATAGCGCTTCCAGACATTGCCGAGCTCAGGGGCGAAATAGGCGCCCTCGCCGAGCAGCGTGTGGCAGTTGATGCAGGAGTTGCGCTCCCAGACATGCTTGCCCCGGGCGACGGCCGGGGTCAGCGTCGATTCGTCGGTCGACTGCGTCCGCATGAACCAGTGGCTATGGGCGGTTAGCCCGACGAAGATGGCGAAGAAGAAGATCGATCCGCCATAGAAGACATTTCGGGCTCCCGCCTTTGTCAGACGTTCGGCCATGCGTTCACCCTTCCGTTGCGCGTGCGCGCCGGCGACGCCGGCTCAAGAGCCCCCGCAGATCGGCGGCAGGGGACAAGGCGGTGATAGCGAGGGGCCGGAGGTCCTTCTTTGCGCTTTGGCAAACAGGACGCAGGCGTAAGGCGCGCAGTCAGGCTTCCGCCGTCGCGAGGCGCATCAGGGCCGGAATATCGCGCACCAGCAGCGTGCGCCGGCCGCCGATGATCAGGCCGTGGCGCTCCCAGCGCGTCAGGATGCGCGAGACATTGTGCAGGGTGGTGCCAGTCATAGCCGCGAGATCCTGCCGGGAGAGCGGGACATCGATGCGCATGCCGTCCTCCTCGTGCCGCCCGGCCCGGTCGATCAGGCGCAGCACCGCATGGGCGAGGCGCCGGGGCACGTCGAGCGAGGCGATCTCAAGGAAGCGCCCCTGCGTCTCCGCCAGTTCGAGGCCGAGCGCCCGCACCAGCCCGAAGGGCAGGGCCGGCAGCTCATGCAGCAGTCTTTGCCAGGACGCGAGCGGCCAGACGGCCAGCGTGCTGTCGCGCAGGGCACTTGCCGTCGCATCGTGCCGGAGCCGATGCGGGCCATGCCCGAGATCGAAGACTTCGCCGGGATGGACGAGGCGCAGGATCACCGGCTCCCGGTCCCAGCCGACCCGCGCCAGCTTCAGGCCTCCCGCAAGCAGGAGGAACAGTTCGCCGGCCGGTTCGCCCTGCGTGAAGGCGTTGTCGCCGGCGGCGAGATGGCGCAGGGAAGCAGCCGCGGCGATGGTCTTCCGCGCGCTCGTTGCGAGGGATGCGAAAAGGGGCGCCCCGCGCAGCAGGTCGGCATCAATGCTCATGGTCGTCCGGGTCGGCCTGCTCGCAAGTCCAGCGGGCGGGCGTTCGAGGTGCGGGCGCCGGCCTGCGGTCATGCAGGGACGATGCCATGAGCGGACATTAGGCAGGATCGGGCGAGCCTTCTTTGCACTATGGCAAAGAAGGCTCGAAAGGGTTGTGGCGAGTGCCTGCGCTGTCAGTAGGAGCGCGGCATGCCCAGCACGTGCTCGGCGAGATAGGACAGGATCAGGTTCGTCGAGATCGGCGCGACCTGATAGAGCCGCGTCTCCCTGAACTTGCGCTCGACATCGTATTCCTCGGCGAAGCCGAAGCCGCCATGGGTCTGCACGCAGGCATTGGCCGCCTCGAAGGAGGCATCGGCCGCCAGCATCTTCGCCATGTTGGCCTCGGCGCCGGGATTGGCGCCGGCCTCGTAGAGGCGGATCGCCTCGCGCACCATCAGTTCGGCGGCGCGCATATTGGCATAGGCCTTGGCGATCGGGAACTGGATGCCCTGGTTCTGACCGATCGGGCGGCCGAAGACATGGCGCTCTTTTGCGTAGGTCGAGGCCTTGTCGATGAACCATTTGGCGTCGCCGACGCATTCGGCCGCGATCAGGATGCGCTCGGCATTCATGCCGGAGAGGATGTAGCGGAAGCCCTTGCCCTCCTCGCCGACGAGGTTCTCGGCCGGGACCTTCACATTGTCGAAGAAGACCTCTGTGGTGGCGTGGTTCATCATCGTGCGGATCGGCCGGATGGTCAGGCCGTCCTTCAGCGCCTCACGCATGTCGAGAATGAAGACGGAGAGCCCGTCGGTGCGCTTGGCGACCTGGTCGCGCGGCGTGGTGCGGGCGAGCAGCAGCATCAGGTCGGATTGCGCGGCGCGACTGGTCCAGATCTTCTGGCCGTTGACGACGTAGTGGTCGCCCTCGCGGCGGGCGGTCGTCCGGAGCGCCGTGGTATCGGTGCCGCTGGTGGGCTCGGTGACGCCGAAAGCCTGCAGCCTGAGGTCGCCCGAGGCGATCTTCGGGAGGTAGCGCTGCTTCTGGTCCTCGCTGCCATGGCGCAGCACCGTGCCCATCACATACATCTGGGCGTGGCAGGCGGCGCCGTTGCAGCCCTGACGCTGAATCTCCTCCATGATCACGGCGGCAGCCGAGAGCGTGAGGCCGGCGCCGCCATACTCCTCGGGGATCAGCGCCGAGAGGAAGCCGCTTTCCGTGAGAGCGGTCACGAACTCCGTCGGGTAGGCCATCTCGCGGTCGAGCTTGCGCCAGTATTCGCCGGGAAATCCGGCGCAGAGCCGGGCGATCGCGTCGCGGATCTCGGCATGGTCGGAAGGGTGCTGCATGCTGGCCTCGAGGCGGTCGTCGAGCGACGACCCTATGCCAGCGTCCAAGGGTTGGGCACCCCTGTTCGCGCTTCCCGGGGGCAGGCTACAGGCGCGACGCCGCACCTGTAGCCTCGTCATGCGCCGAAGTTCCTCAGCGCGCCGCTGTGACCACGATTTCGATGATCGCGCCGCCACCGAGATCGGCGACGCCGACTGTGGCGCGGGTCGGCATGTCCTCGCCGAAGAAGCCGGTCCAGGCGGCGTCCATCTCCTTCTTCTGGGTGAGATCGGTGACGAAGATCTGGGCGGCGACGATGGCCTTGCGGTCGAGCCCGACCTCGCCGAGATAGCCCTCGATCTTGCCGAGGATGTTCTGGGTCTGGGGCCCCATCGACTGCGTGGTGTCGTCGGCGATGACGCCGCCGACAAAGACCAGATTGCCGGTCTCGACGATGCGATTCTGGATCGGCGTGCGGATGGAGCGCTTGATGGCCATGGGTCTTCTCCTTTGAAGCTCAGTGGGTCTTGGTGAAGCGGGCGATGCCGAGGCCGTCGATCGGCACGTTCGAACGGCCGGTCGCGATGATCTCGGCCATCACGGCGCCGGCGCCGGGGCCAAGCTGGAAGCCATGGGCCGAGAAGCCGAACTGGTGGTAGACGCCCTCATGCCTGGCGCTCTTGCCGAAGACCGGGAGGTCGTCCGGCATGCGGGCCTCGATGCCGGCCCAGGCGCGGACGATTGGCGCGCCGCGCATGATCGGGAAGAGGTCCCAGACCGTGCCGGCGCTGATCGCGAGCTTCTTCCAGTCGAGCAGGGTGACGTTCTCATCGCGCAAGGGCGTCCCGAGATGGCCGCCGCCGATCAGCACCGTGCCGTTGTCGAACTGCTTGAAGGAGAGTTTTCGCCCACGCAGGATCACGACCGGCTTGATGAAGGCCGGCAGCGGCGCGGTGATCATCAGCATCGGCGCAATCACATCAAGCAGCACGGGCTCGCCGAGATCGCTGGCGATCCGGTCGGCCCAGGCACCGGCGGCGTTGACGATGCGGGGGGCGAGGAAGTCACCGGCATCGGTGACGACGCGCCAGTTCGGCCCGTCCTGCTCGACCTTGGTGACGCGGACGCCTTCGCGGATGATGGCGCCGAGGCTTTCGGCCTTGCGCTTGAAGGCCTGCGTTGCGCGCAGGGGAATTGCGGCGCCGTCGCGGCGCGAGATCACGCCGCCGGGGCAGGTCTCGGATACAGCCGGGACGATCGAGCGCAGCTCCTGCGCGTCGATCAGCTCCTCGTGGTGGAAGCCGCGCAGCGTCAGGTCGGCGACGCGGGCGCGGCAGCCCTCCAGATCGGCCTCGTCCTCGGCGACCAGCACCTGCCCATCGCTGGTGAAACCGCAATCGTCGTCGACGAGATCGGCGATGTTGTGCCAGAGCGCCATCGAGGTGTTGGAGAGCGGGATTTCCGCGACATGGCGGGCGAGCTGGCGCACGCCGCCGGCATTGACGCCGGAAGCGTGGCGCCCGGCATGGTCCTTCTCGATCAGGATGACCGAGAGCCCGCGCATGGCGCAGTGCATGGCGGTCGAGCAGCCATGGATGCCGCCGCCGATGACGATCACATCGGCGCTGCGCCTGCCCTCACTCACCGGACGACCGCCTTCACCGAGGCCTCGGTCTGCGGCAGGGCCGCCAACTCGGCCAGCGTTACCGGCTTGATTGGTGGGCGCAGGCGGTAATAGCCGGTTTCGGCCGGGGTCGTGCCGCGTGTCTCGGCGATCAGCTCGACTACCGTCGGGCCGCAGAGGCGGCCCTGGCAGGGCCCCATGCCACAGCGCAGGAAGGCCTTCATCTGGTTGGGGCCGGTGACGCCGAGGCGCTTGGCGGCATCGCGGACCTGACCGGCGGTGACCTCCTCGCAGCGGCAGACGATGGTCTCGTCCCTGGGCGGGGCCAGGAATTGCGGCGCCGGCTTGTAAAGCAGGTCGAGGAAACGCCGGCCGCGCAACTTCTTGTCCAGTTCGGCGCGGATCGGGGCAGCTTGCCGGTCGCGTTCGGCCTCGGTGAGCTTGCCCAGCCGCAATGCTGCGCCGAAGGCCGCGATCTCGCCGCGCAGGGCCGCGCTTTCAGCCCCGCCGATGCCGGCGCCGTCACCGGCGATGGCGATGCCGGGAACGGTTGCCGCGCACCAGGCATCGACGCGCGGCACCCAGGCGTGCTGCTCGGTGTCGAAATCATGGGCGCAGCCGGCGGCATTGGAGAAGTTGACGCTGGGTATCACGCCCTGATGCAGCAGCAACGTGTCGCAGGCGATGGTGCCGGTGCGGCCGCTTTGCTCGAACTGCACCGTCGCCAGTTTTCCATCGCCGGTTGCCGTGAGACTGGTCACGCCGGAGACGAAGCGGAGCTTGCGCCTGGTCAACAGCATCAGCTTCAGGCCCTTGGCGAGATAGGGTGAGCGCAGGAAGTCGGGGATGGCGGCGAGGGCTTTTGACCAGTTGCCTTTCGGCGTCGTGTCGAGCACGGCGGCGATCTGGCAACCGGCTGCGGCGAGCTGGCCGGCCAGCAGGTAGAGCAGCGGGCCGCAGCCGGCGATGACGGTGCGGCCGGAGGGAATCGCGCCGGCGGATTTCAGCGCGATCTGGGCGGCGCCGGCGGTCATCACACCGGGCAAGGTCCAGCCCGGGATCGGGAAGGGGCGCTCCTGCGCGCCGGTAGCGAGGATGACTTGCCGCGCGCCGATGATGCGGGCCTTGCCGTCGAGCGAGAGGCCGAGCTCGAATGTGCCGGGCGCGGTCTCGTCCGGGCCGATCGACCAGACGGTGCAACGCGGGACGTAGGCCGCCTGCGTGCGCTCGAAGCGGGCGACGATGTCAGCGCCGCGCCAGTAATCATCGCCGAGAATGGCGCGGTTCTTCACCGGCGTCGTGGTCACCGCGCGGTAGATCTGGCCGCCCGGCGCCGGGTTCTCGTCGGCGAGCAGGACGGAGAGGCCGAGCTCGGCGGCGCGGGCGGCGGCGGCGAGGCCGGCCGGGCCTGCGCCGACGACGAGGAGGTCATAGCTCTCGGCGAGCTGTTCGACGCTGGCGATCGGAGTCATTCCGCGGCCTCCGTGAGATGGCGGCGGCCATGCTGGGTCTCGATGCGCATGCCCTCCGCGAGCGGGACGAGGCAGCCCTGCCGGTTGCCGATGCCGTCGATGACGACGAGGCAGTCGAAGCAGACGCCCATCAGGCAATAGGGCGCGCGCGGCGTATCGGAGACCGGGGTCTCGCGGCAGGCGGTGATGCCGTTGACGAGCAGGGCGGCGGCGACCGTGTCGCCCGCGCGTGCCGTCATCGGCCGGCCGTCGAAGGTGAAGCTCAGCGCCCCGCTCGCGGCAAGGTCAGCTATGGGCCGGAACATGGAACCTCCGTGCGGTGAAGCTCGCAACGCTTTCCGGCAAGGTGCCGGCGAGGATCGCGGGAGCGAGCGTCAGGACATGGTTGGCGGCGAGCGTCACGCCTGAATGGCAGGTGACGACGAAGGCGCCGGGATGGGTCTGTGACTGGTCGTAGATCGGGAAGCCGTCGGGGCTCATTACGCGCAAGGCCGACCAGGTGCGGACGACGTTGAGGCCCGCAAGGCGCGGGAACATCTTCACCGCCCGCTCCGCCATGGTCGAGAGGATCGGCTGGCCGACCACGGTGTCGAAGCCGCGATCCTCCTGGCTGTCGCCGATCATCACGCCGCCCTCGTCGGTCTGGCGCACCGTCACCATCGGATTGTGCAGGAAGGGTTCGGTCTTCTCGGTGACGATGATCTGGCCCTTGCTCGGCTTCACCGGAGCGTCGAGCCCGACCATGGGTGCCAGCCGCGCATTGCCGAGGCCAGCGCAGAGCACGACCTTGCCGGCCCGCATCTCGCCCCAGGGGCCGGTGATGGCGAAGCCGCCATCCTTCGGCACGATGTTCTCGACCGGGCTGTTCGGGCGGTAGTCGACGCCGCGCCGGACCGTCGCCTCGCGCAGCGCCCGGAACAGCTTCAGCGAATTCACATGGCCGTCGAGCGGGGAATAGAGCGAGCCCACCACGTCCTTGCCGATCGCGGGCAGGCGCCGCTTGGTCTCGGCATGGTCGAGCACCTCATAAGGGAAATCGGTCAGCGGGCGGCTGTTATGGAGGCGGCGCATCGCGTCGACGCGCTTGTCGAGCTCCTCCTCCGAGAGGCAGAGCATGAAGCCGCCGGGCTGGCTATGGGCGACGTCGATTCCGGTTTCGTCGGCGAGCGAAGCGGCGAGCTCGTGCCAGCTATCGGCGGAGCGGCGCGACCAGAGCGCATAGTCGGGCATGCCAAAACCCTTGGACTGCACCCAGACCAGCGCGAAATTGCCGCGCGAGGCCCGGAAGGCCGTGTCGCCCTCGTCGAGGATCGCGACCTTGGCGCCGTTGCGGGCGAGGCCGAGCGCGATGGCGCCGCCGACCACGCCGCCGCCGATCACGGCGACATCGGGTTCTCTGATGGTGGTGGACACGGGCGTCAGCCTTTTCCGGTTCCGACGAACAGCCGGTCGAGCCCGAAGAGCCTGTCCAGCGCCATCAGCAGGATGGCGGTCAGGGCGATCAGGCAGGCGGAGACGGCTGCGATGAGCGGGTCGATATTGTCCTGGATGTAGAGGAACATCCGGACGGGGAGCGTCGTGGTGGCGGGCGAGGCGATGAAGACGGTCATCGTCACCTCGTCGAAGGAATTGATCGCGGCGAGCAGCCAGCCCGAGACGACGCCGGGCAGGATCAGCGGCAGCGTCACCCGCTGGAACACGACGGCCGGGCTCGCGCCGAGCGAGATCGCGGCATGCTCGATGCGCCGGTCGATGCCGTAGGAGGCGGCGAGCACGAGGCGCAGCGCGAAGGGCAGGATCACGATGATATGGCTCAGCACCAGCCCGAGGAAGGTCCCGGAGAGGCCGATCTGCGTGAAGAAGCGCAGGAAGGCGATGCCCAGCACGACATGGGGGACCATCAATGGCGACATGAACAGCGCCGTCATCGCTTCGCGGCCGGGGAAGCGATAGCGGGCGATGGCGAGCGCGGCGGGCACTGCCAATCCGATCGCGACGGTGGAGGACAGCGCCGCCAGCCAGAGCGAATCCCGGAAGGCGCGCAGGAACTCGGGATAGTCCAGGATCGCCTTGAACCAGCGCAGGCTCCAGACCCGGCCCGGCAGCGAGAGATAGCCCTCCGGCGTGAAGGCGACGAGGCAGACCACGACCAGTGGCGCCAGCATGAAGACGACGAAGAGCGTGTGGAACAGGATGGCGAAGGGACCGTTGCGGCTCATTCGAACACCTGTGAATAGCGCCGCTCGACCAGCCGGTTGGTGCCGACGGTGAGGATGACCAGCGCGGCGAGCAGCAACACGGCGACGGCGGCGCCGAGCGGCCAGTTCAGCGTGTTCAGGAACTCGTCATAGGCCAGCGTCGCCGCGACCTTGAGCCGCCTGCCGCCGATGATCGCCGGCGAGGCGAACGCGCTCGCCGCCAGCGCGAAGACGATGATCGAGCCCGAGAGGATGCCCGGCACAATCTGCGGCAGGATCACGCGGCGCCAGATCGTCAGGCGCGAGGCGCCGAGCGAGAGCGCGGCGTTCTCGATCTGCGGATCGAGCCGCTGCAGCGAGGCCCAGACCGCGAGGATCATGAAGGGGATCAGCACATGGACGAGCGCGATCACCACGCCGGTCTCGGTGAACATGAATTCGAGCGGCTGGCCGATCAGGCCGAGTGCCATCAGCCCCCGGTTGACGAGGCCGTTCGAGCCGAGCAGCAGCGCCCAGCCGAGCGTGCGCGCCACGACCGAGACCAGCAGTGGCCCGAGGATCGCGAGCAGGCAGAGGCCGCGCCAGGCCGGCGACATGCGGTTGAGGATATAGGCCTCGGGCACGCCGATCAGGATCGCGAAGAGCGTCACCAGCACGGAGATGCGGAGCGTGCGCAGGAAGACTTCGAGGAAATAGCTGTCGCTGAAGATTTCGCGGAAATTCTTCAGGGTGAACTCGGCGACGATGCCCTTGTACTGGCCCCAATCGTAGAAGGCGAGCAGCACGGTCATGCCGAGCGGGATGATGACGAGGCCGAGGAAGACCGCGAGCGCAGGTCCCGTCAGCCAATAGGGTGTCGCGCGGGCGGCGGTGTCCGGGCTCATGAGGCTGAGCCCTCCGCCAGCAGCGCGGCGTCGCCGGGACCGAAGCTCAGCTTCACGCTCTCGCCTTCGCCGGGGACGGGTGTGCCGTCATTGTGCCGGATCAGGGTGACCGGGCCGGCGGCACTCTCGGCGGTCAGCAGCCAATGCGCGCCCTGGAAGACCCGCGAGGTGATGCGGGCGGTGAAGCCCGGCGCGCCGGCCACCGCGAAGCCGAGGCGCTCGGGACGCACTGCGACGCGTAGCGCGCCCGATGGGGCGCCGGCGAACGGCACCGAGAGGTTTTCGATCGCGACCCGACCATGGCCATCGCCTGTCGCATTGAGGACATTGGTCTTGCCGAGGAAGTTTGCGACGAAGGCGGTATCGGGCGCGCCATAGACGGCATCGGGCGCGCCGATCTGCTCGACGCGGCCCTTGTTCATCACGACGATGCGGTCGGACAGCGCCATCGCCTCGTGCTGGTCGTGGGTGACGAGGATCGTGGTGGTGCCGATCGAGCGCTGGATCTGGCGCAGCTCCCCTTGCATCTCCTCGCGCAATTTGGCGTCGAGATTGGAGAGGGGTTCGTCGAGCAGCAGGAGCGAGGGCCTGATCACCAGAGCGCGGGCCAGCGCGACGCGCTGCTGCTGGCCGCCCGACATGCGCCGGGGATAGCGATCCTCGAAGCCCTTCAGCCCGACAAGGGCCATGGCTTCCAGCGTGCGCTTCTCGCGCTCCGCCTTCTCGACGCCGCGCATTTCGAGGCCGAAGGCGATGTTCTGCGCGACCGTCATATGCGGAAAGAGCGCATAGCTCTGGAAGACGATGCCGAGGCCGCGCTTGTTGGGGGCGACGCCGCCGAGATCGCCGCCGTCAAGCAGGATGCGGCCGTGATCGACCGGCACGAAGCCGGCGATCATCTGCAGCGTCGTGGTCTTGCCGCAGCCGGAGGGGCCAAGCAGCGAGATGAACTCGCCGCGCGTGACCGAAAGGTCGAGCCCCTCGACGGCGACCGCCGTGCCGTAGGACTTGCCGAGGCCTTCGAGAACGAGATGGGACATGGATCCTGCGCGCTTCGTGAAGGAGGTCGCCGAAACACCGCCGTCATCCCGGGCTAGACGCGGGATCCATTCCGGAGCGCTTCCGAAGAAGGGTCAGGCATGGATCCCGGATCTTCGCTTCGCTACGTCCGGGATGACGGTGAGGTTCGAGGGCGGACTCTGTTACCGCTCGACCTCGCGGTTCCAGCGCCTCGTCCATTCCTCGCGCTTGGCGTTGACGATGTCCCAGTCGACGGCCTTGAGCTTCTTCACGTCCTCGCCATAGGGCAGGCCCTTCTGCTCATCGGGCGTCAGCGTCACCGTCATGTTGGCGGGGCCGAAGCCGGCGCCGGTCGCCATCACCTTCTGGATCGCGGGCGAGAGCATGAACTGGATGAAGGCGTTGGCCTCGGCCGCGTTCTTCGAGCCATCGACCGGGCAGGCGGCGACGCCGAGCGCGAAGCCGCCTTCCTTCGGATAGACGAACTCGACCGGGAAGCCGGTATCGGCGAAGGCCTTGACGCGGCCCGATCCCCAGACGCCGAGCACGGCCTGGCCGTTCTGGAAGAGTTCGGTCATCTTCGCCGGGGAGGGCTCATAGGCGACGATGTTCGGGTTGATGTCCTTCTTGAAGGCATCGAAGCCCGGCTCGATGTTGTTTTCGCCGCCACCGCCAATCTGGGCGAAGGCGATCAGCGCATGCAGGCCATAGGTGTTGTTGATCGGCGGGCTGACGATCTTCTTGCCGTAGGTCTTCGACTTCAGGTCGTTCCACGAGGTCGGGGCCGGCCATTTGTTCTCGTCGAAGACCTTCTTGTTGTAGAACAGGCCGGTGCCGACGAGGCCGAGCCCCACGCCCTTGTTCGACTTGAACTTCATCACCGGCGCGACGTCCTTGTAGACCGCGCCGTCGGTCAGCGTGCCGCAGAAGCCGAGCGCCACCGCCTGATAGGCCGGGCCATCATCGACGATCGCGACATCGATCTGCTGGTTGCCCTTCTGGGCCTGCAACTTGGCGAGCGTGTCGGTGGAATTGCCGGCGACATACTCGATCTTGACGTTGGCCTGCTTCTCGAAGGCCGGGATGACCTCCTTGCGCATGGTCTGTTCGTAGGAGCCGCCATAGCCGGCGACATAAAGCGTCTTCTGCTGGGCGAAAGCGGCGGAGCCGGCGAGTGCGGTTCCGGCAACCAGAGCGAATGTGATGGCGAGTTTCACGGGATCCCCTCCTCGTTTTCGAGTGATGCCGTTAGGTTCGGTGCTGATCTGGAACTGGTCAAATCGAATGTTTCGCGCAATCCATGCCGAAATGTTATGTTTGCCTCGGGAGGGGTGAGCATGCTGAATCCGCGCCAGATCGAGGCTTTTCGGACCGTGATCGTGACCGGCGGCATCACCGCTGCGGCGCAGGCGCTCAACGTCACGCAGCCGGCGGTGACGCGATTGATCCAGGACCTGCAATATGCGCTCGGCCTGCCGCTGTTCGTGAAGCGTGGCGCGCGGCTCGTGCCCACCAATGAGGCGCTGTCGCTCTATCGCGAGGTCGAGCGCCAGTTCGTCGGGCTGGAGCGCATCGAGAACGCGGCCCGCAACCTGCGCGAGGGGCGCGCCGGCTCGCTGCGCGTCGCGGCGCTGCCGGCCTTCAATGTCGGGTTTCTGCCGCGAGTCGTCGGCAGCTACCTCAAGCAGAAGCCGGATCTGGAGATCGCGCTCTACGGCAGCATCTCCTCTCAGGTCGTGGACTGGGTGACGTCGGGTTTCTGCGAACTCGGTTTCGCCCAGATGCCGCTCGATTTCCCAGGGATCGATATCGAGATGCTGCCGCCGATCGCGCAGGTCGCGGTGCTTCCAACGGGGCACAGGCTGGCCGCCAAGGCCGAGCTGGTGCCGGAGGATTTCGCCGGGGAGCCGTTCATCTCGCTCGAACAGTCGACGCAGCTGCGCTACCGCATCGACGCGCTGTTCTCGGCCCATGGCGTGACGCGTCTGACGCGCGTCGAGACGCCCTTGTCGATGATCGCCTGCGGGCTGGTCGCCGCGGGTGCCGGAGTCGCGGTCGTCGATCCATTCACGGCGGCGGAGTATCGCGGCAGGGGTATCGAGATACGCCCGCTCAAGCCGCAGGCGGTGTTCGACATCGCGATCATCTGGGGCGCCGGCCGTTTCCGCTCTGCCGTCGCATTGGATTTCGTTGAGCGGGTCCGGGCTGCGGTCGGAGACTTCTCGGGCGAGGGGCCCGGTTGAAAGGCGTCATCCGCCTCCGCCGCGAGGTCCAGGGTGATTGTTGTTGGACGGTTGGCCTGGTCCTGCCCCGTTTTGTGGTCCAGGCGCTATGCAAGCGTTCGGGCATTGAAAGCCTGGTTTGCAGGGGTGTTCGGGGTCAGGCGGCCGAGCGCGGTGCATGGCCTGCCGTCGTTGCACTCCTTTCTCCAGAGTTCGATCCTGTGACGGGCATCGGCCATTGACAGGGACCGGGAGGCATTCCGTACGCAAGCGGGAAGGGAAGCGCCCTATTCGTAGCGTGCTTCCAGCCGTCGATCGATCCACAGCGCCGCCAGCGTGCAGAGCGCACCGGACAGCAGGTAAAGGCCGACCCAGGCGAGGCCGAAGCTGCTTGATAGCGTCAGCGCCACCAGTGGGGCGAAGCCGGCGCCGATCAGCCAGGCGAAGTCGGATGTCAGGGCGGCGCCGGTGTAGCGGTATTGCGGCTTGAAGCTGGACGCTACTGCGCCGGCAGCCTGGCCATAGGCGAGGCCGAGCAGGCCGAAGCCGATGATGACGTAGATCGTCTGCCCGGCCAGGCTGTCGCCGAAGAGCAGCGGCGCGACGATGCTGGACAGGCTGAACAGCGCGATCATCCCACCCGAGAGCAGCAGGGTGTTGCGGCGGCCGATCTGGTCGGCGATCAGGCCGGAGGTAACGATCGCGCCGGCGCCGACCACGGCGCCGGCCCCCTGCACCAGCAGGAACTCGGAGACCGAGCGATCGGTGAAGAGGTTGATCCAGCTCACCGGGAAGATGGTGACGAGGTGGAAGAGCGCGAAGCTCGCCAGCGGCACGAAGGCGCCGAGGACGAGGGTCCGGCCATGGACGCGGATGAGCTCGACGACCGGGACCGGCGCCAGCTCGCGCGTTTCCATCAATTCGGCGAATTCATGGGTCGCGACCATGCGCAGCCGTGCGAAGAGCGCGACGACATTGATCGTCAGTGCGACGAAGAACGGATAGCGCCAGCCCCAGCTCAGGAAATCCTGCTTCGAGAGCGCGCCCTCGAAATAGGCGAAGAGACCGGCGGCGAGGACGAAGCCGAAGGGCGCGCCGAGCTGTGGCAGCATCGCATACCAGCCGCGGCGGTTCGGCGGGGCATTGAGCGCCAGCAGCGATGACAGGCCGTCCCAGGCGCCGCCGAGCGCGATGCCTTGCAGCAGGCGGAATCCCGCGAGGATGACGATCGACCAGATGCCGAGCGTCGCATAGCCCGGCAGGAAGGCGACGCCCGCCGTCGAGCCGCCGAGCAGGAAGAGGGCGGCGGTGAGCTTGGTCGCGCGGCCATATTGGCGGTCGATCGCAAAGAACAGCACCGAGCCGATCGGGCGGGTGACGAAGGCCAGCGCGAAGATGCCGAAGGCGTAGATCGTGCCCGTCAGGCGGTCGGCGAAGGGGAAGACCAGCTCGGGGAAGACCAGCACGCAGCCGAGGCCGAAGACGAAGAAATCGAAATATTCCGAGGTCCGGCCGATGATGACGCCGAGCGCGATATCGGCCGGCGACACGTGGTCGCGGCCATGCTCGTCCGTCGGATGTCTCGATGAATGGCTCGCCGCGTCAGTGCTCATGACCGCGAATTCCTCGTTAGGAGGCGGAGCCGGCAGGACCGGGCTTGCCCGCACCTCATACAAATGGATACGGTGGATAGAAGCTACCCGTCAAACCATCGCAATGGGACAGATTGTCTTATGTGCGGTGCGAAAGAACGGGAATAGAGAACGGCTGTTCCCGGATCAGGGAGGTCTCGAGTCTCTTGAGAATCTTTCGAATTCTATCGATTTTGCCGTTGTTCGCGCTGCTCGGTGGCTGTCAGATGGTCCTGTTGGGTCCGTCCGGCGATGTTGCGTTGCAGCAACGAAACCTCCTGCTCGCCTCCACCGCGTTGATGCTGCTGGTCATCGTGCCGGTGATGGCGCTGACGATCTTCTTCGCCTGGCGCTATCGCGCTTCGGCCAAGGCCAGCTACGACCCGGACTGGAACCATTCGCTGCCGCTGGAGGTGGTGATCTGGTCGGTGCCGCTCCTGATCATCGTCATCCTGGGCGCCATGACCTGGATGGGCACGCATCTGCTCGACCCCTATCGCCCGCTCGACCGCATCAGCGCCGGCAAGCCGGCGGTCGAGGCGAAGGCGGGCGGCAACGGCGTCCGCAAGGAGCCTCTCGTCATCCAGGTCGTCGCGCTCGACTGGAAATGGCTGTTCCTCTACCCGGCGCAGGGCATCGCCTCGCTCAACGAGGTCGTGGCCCCGGTCGACCAGCCGATCGAGTTCCGCATCACCTCCTCCTCGGTGATGAACTCGCTCTTCATCCCCGCGCTCGCCGGCCAGATCTACGCGATGCCGGGCATGCAGACCAAGCTCAACGCCGTGATCAACCATGCCGGCGAATTCGAAGGCTTCTCGGCCAACTATAGCGGCGCCGGCTTCTCCGACATGCGCTTCCGCTTCCGCGGCGTCGACGACAAGGGTTTTGGCGACTGGGTGCAGGGCGCGATCCGCAACGGCAGCACGCTCGGGCGCGAGGAATATCTCGTGCTGGAGCGGCCGAGCGAGCGCGAGGCTGTCCGCTATTTCCGCGACATCCCGTCCGATCTCTTCAGCGCCATCCTCAACATGTGCGTCGACCGGGCCAAGATGTGCACGCGCGACATGATGGCGCTGGACGCCAAGGGCGGCGGCGGCAAGGAGGGCATCCACATCGTCGCGCAGCTCGAATACGACAAGAGCGTGCGCCGCGGCGGGCAGCCGATGCCGCCACGCCCCTTCGTGACGGCGATCTGCACGCCGACCGACGTCTACGGCACCGCGGGCGTCACCGCTCGCGCCGCCAACTGAGGCGAGTGAGCGATGACCTATCCCGACTGGTGGAAGCCGATCTTCGGGCGCTTCACCCTCGAGGCGATCCCCTATCACGAGCCGATCCTGATCGGGACCTTCGCCGCGGTCGTGCTCGGCGGGCTTGCACTCGTCGCACTGGTCACCCGCTACAGGCTCTGGGGCTATCTCTGGCATGAGTGGTTCACCAGCGTGGACCACAAGAAGATCGGGATCATGTACATGATCCTTGGCGTGATCATGCTGCTGCGCGGCTTCGCCGACGCGCTGATGATGCGCGGGCAGCAGGCGATCGCGTTTGCCGGCAACGAAGGCTACCTGCCGCCGCACCATTACGACCAGATCTTCACGGCCCATGGCGTCATCATGATCTTCTTCGTGGCGATGCCCTTCGTCACCGGGCTGATGAACTATGTCGTGCCGCTGCAGATCGGCGCGCGCGACGTCGCCTTCCCCTTCCTCAACAATTTCTCGTTCTGGATGACGGTCGGCGGCGCCGTGCTGGTGATGATGTCACTGTTCGTCGGCGAATTCGCCAAGGTCGGCTGGCTCGCCTATCCGCCGCTCTCGGGGGCCGCCTACTCGCCCGGGGTGGGCATGGACTACTATCTGTGGGCCCTGCAGATCGCAGGCGTGGGCACGACCTTGTCCGGCGTGAACCTGATCGCGACCATCGTGAAGATGCGCGCGCCCGGCATGGACATGATGAAGATGCCGGTCTTCACCTGGACGTCGCTGTGCACCAACGTGCTGATCGTCGCGACCTTCCCGATCCTGGCGGCGACGCTCGCGCTGCTCACGCTCGACCGCTATGTCGGCACGAATTTCTTCACGAACGATCTCGGCGGCAACCCGATGATGTACGTGAACCTGATCTGGATCTGGGGGCACCCGGAGGTCTACATCCTGATCCTGCCGCTTTTCGGCGTCTATTCGGAGGTGGCCTCGACCTTCTGCGGCAAGCGCCTCTTCGGCTATGCCTCGATGGTCTACGCGACGGTGGTCATCACCATCCTGTCCTACCTCGTCTGGCTGCACCATTTCTTCACGATGGGTTCAGGCGCCAGCGTGAACTCCTTCTTCGGCATCACGACGATGATCATCTCGATCCCGACGGGCGCGAAGATCTTCAATTGGCTGTTTACGATGTATCGCGGCCGCATCCGCTTCGAATTGCCGATGCTGTGGCTGCTCGCCTTCATGATCACCTTCGTGATCGGCGGCATGACCGGTGTGATGCTGGCGGTGCCTCCGGCTGATTTCATCCTGCATAATAGCCTGTTCCTGATCGCCCATTTCCATAACGTCATCATCGGAGGCGTGGTCTTCGGCGTCTTCGCCGGCATCGCCTACTGGTTCCCCAAGGCCTTCGGCTTCAAGCTCGACAAGTTCTGGGGGCTGCTGTCCTTCTGGTTCTGGGTGATCGGCTTCTACGTCGCCTTCATGCCGCTCTACATTCTCGGGCTGATGGGCGTGACGCGGCGCCTCAGCCGCTTCGAGGACCCGTCGCTGCAGATCTGGTTCGTGATCGCCGCGGTGGGCGCCGTGCTGATCGCGCTCGGCATCCTCTGCTTCATCATCCAGATCGCCGTCAGCATCATCAGGCGCGAGCCATTGCGTGATACGACCGGTGACCCGTGGGACGGGCGCACGCTGGAATGGTCGACTTCGTCGCCGCCGCCGGCCTACAATTTCGCGTTCACGCCGATCGTGCATGACCTCGATGCCTGGGCCGACATGAAAAAGCGCGGCTACAGGCGCCCGCTCGGCGGCTTCAAGCCGATCCACATGCCCCGGAACACGGGCGCAGGCGTGATCATCGCCGGGCTCGCGACGATCTGCGGCTTCGCGCTGATCTGGTACATCTGGTGGCTGGCGGCGTTGAGCTTCGTCGCCGTGATCGCGACCGTGATCATCCACAGCTTCAACTACGACCGCGACTTCCACATCTCCGCCGACGATGTCGTGCGGGCAGAGGAAGCGCGCAGCCGACAGCTCGGACGGGCCTGAGGGGCGATGATGGCCAAGGCGAAAGCACAGGCACGGGCCGCGAGTGTTCCGGCTTTCTACGTCACCGGGGACGAGCACGCCCATTCCGGCGGCTCGACCATGCTCGGTTTCTGGCTCTATCTGATGAGCGACTGTCTGATCTTCGCAGTCCTCTTCGCGACCTATGGCGTGCTCGGGCGCAATTACGCGGCCGGGCCGTCGGGCGCCGACCTGTTCGACCTCAGGCTGGTCGCGGTCAACACGGCGATGCTGCTGTTCTCCTCGATCACCTATGGCTTTGCCATGCTGGCCATGGATAAGGGCAAGCAGGCGCTGATGCAGCGCTGGCTTCTCATCACCGGGCTCTTCGGCCTCGCCTTCCTCGGGATCGAGCTCTACGAGTTCGCGCATCTCATCCGCGAGGGCGCGACGCCGATGCGCAGCGCCTTCCTGTCCTCGTTCTTCACGCTGGTGGGTACGCACGGCCTGCACGTCACCTTCGGCCTGATCTGGCTGACCGTGCTGATGACGCAGGTCTCGAAGCGCGGGCTGATCGAGGCCAACCGCCGACGCCTGTTGTGCCTCTCGATGTTCTGGCACTTCCTCGACGTCATCTGGATCGGCGTCTTCACCTTCGTCTATCTGATGGGCGTGCTGAAATGAGCGGTTCCCCAGGCCACGTCGACCCGCACGCCGAACCGCATGGTGCCCATGGCGACGACCATGCCCCGCATGGCAGCCTGCGCGGCTATGTCACCGGCTTCCTGCTCTCGGTCGTCCTGACGGCGATCCCGTTCTGGCTCGTGATGAACGACGTGCTGGGGAATGCGACGCTGACGGCGATCGTGATCATGGCCTTCGCGGCCGTGCAGATCGTCGTCCACATGGTCTATTTCCTGCACATGAACGGCCGCTCGGAGGGCGGCTGGAACATGATGGGGCTGATCTTCACCATCGTCATCGTGGCGATCGTGCTCGCCGGTTCGCTCTGGGTGATGTTCCACCTCAACAGCAACATGATGCCCGACATTCACAGGATGTGAGGCCGGGGCGATGCCGGTCGACGCAGGAGGGCGCAAACGCGGTGGCTTTGCCCGGTTTGCCTTTGCCGCCGCGCTCGGCCTGTTCACGCTGGTCTTCGCCGGACTCGGTATCTGGCAGCTCGAACGTCGCAGCTGGAAACTCGATCTGATCGCCCGGGTCGAGGCTCGGATTCATGCTGCTCCGGTCGCGGCACCCGGGCCGGATGCATGGACCAGCATCGGTGCGGTGACCGACGAATACCGCCGCGTTGTGCTGCAGGGCCGCTATCTCGATGCCCCGGAAACGCTGACCATGGCGGTGACCGAGCGCGGGCCGGGCTTTTGGGTGGTGGCCCCGTTCCGCAGCGATGCCGGCTTCACCGTGCTGGTCAATCGCGGCTTCGTGCCGGAGGACCGGCGCAACGCGAGCGAGCGGCGAGCGGCGGGGACCGGGGACATGAGGGTGGTCGGCCTGTTGCGTCTGAGCGAGCCCGGCGGTGGCTTCCTGCGCAGCAACGATCCCGCTGCGGGGCGCTGGTATTCCCGCGATGTCGCCGCGATCGCCTCTGCGCGCGGGCTGGGCAAGGTAGCGTCCTATTTCGTCGATGTAGATGCGGCCGCCGAACCCGGCCCGCTGCCGCAAGGCGGGATGACCCAGGTCAGCTTCCGCAACACGCATCTGATCTATGCGTTGACATGGTTCTGCCTCGCGCTGATGAGCGCGGGGGCTGCGATCTTCCTGATCCGCCGGGGCGGTGAGGAGGCGCCATGAAGCGGCTTCGACCGGGCCGTTTCCTCAAACGAAATCAGGCGCCCGGAGGCGCCTGAGGAGTGTTCGGATATCGCCTCGCTTCGGACCTGCCGAAGCGGCGGTCCGCTTACTTCGTCGAGGTGCCGTAGGACTGCCAGCGCTTGAGGAACTCGTCGCGCTTTGCGGCGGCCTCCTCCTCGTCGATGGCGAAGACCTTGACGCTCTCCATGGCTGGCAGCTCGACATGCTTGGAGACATCGATATCGCTGCGGCTCGGCCGGCGGAAGGCGTTCTCCAGCAGGGCGATCTGGGCTTCCTTCGACAGCATCAGGTCATAGGCCGCCTTGGCGGTGGCGCCGGCCGGGGCGCCCTTGACCAGAACCTGGAATTCCGGCGTCGAGAAGGTGCCTTCGGCCGGATAAAGCAGCGAGATCTCGCGCTGGCCGCCGGCGACATAGGCATAGGCGTTCGACTCGAAGGTCAGGCCCATGGCGAACTCGCCCTGGCCGACGGCGCGCAGCACGGTCGAGGCGGCGCTGGAGACGGTGAGGTTCGCGGCGAGGGCCTTCAGGCCCTCCGGCCCCATCAGCTTGTCGACGCCCCAGAGGATGGTGAAGGCGGTCGAGCTGTTGGCGGGATCGGCGATGATGATCTTGCCCTTGAAGGCGGGGTCGATCAGGTCCTTCCAGGTCTTCGGCGCCGGCTTTCCGCCAAGCTGGTTCTTGTTGATCATCGCCACGACGAGGTGGACGTTCGAGGCGGTCCAGAGGTTTTCGGGGTGGCGCAGGGCTGCCGGAATGGCCGATGCGGCCGGGGAGGCATAGGGCTCGAAGAGCTGCTTGAAGGCGCCGAGCGTGTTGGCGCTGGAGCTCCAGAAGAGGTCGGCCTGGGGCTTGGCAGCCTCGGCCTCGATGCGGCGCAGCAGCTGGCCCGAGCCGCCGGTGATCGTGCTGATCTTGAGGTTGGGCTGCTTCTCCTTGGCGACGCCGAGAACGGCGTCGACGGACTGCGCATTGTTGGAGGTGTAGAGCACCACGGTGCCCGAGGCGGTCTGGGCCAGCGCGGGCGCGGCGGCCATGCCGGCAAGGCCGGCGAGCACGGTGCGGCGGTCGATCAGGTGGGTCATGGTCGTTCCTTTCATTCCGCCTTCCCCTCTGAGCGCGGGCGGCAGGCGGCGCCGGCCCGGCCTTGTCTGGTTCGGGTGGTTCAGCTCTTCGACGAGAACAGGTCGATCTTGAAGACGCGGGTCGCGACGATGATCGGAATCAGGATTACCGCGACCAGCACGAGGCCATAGGCCGAGGCCTGTGCCATCAGGTTGGAGTCGATCAGCTTGTAGATCTGGATCGGCATGGTCTCGCGCCCGCCGGAATAGACGATGATCGAGGCCGAGAGCTCGGCGACGGTGGTCGTCCAGGTCAGGACTGCTGCTGCGGCGACGGCCGGCAGCATCAGCGGCAGCACGACCTTGAAGAAGGTCGAGACCGGTGGCACGCCGAGGCTGATCGAGGCCTCCTCGATCGAGTTCGGGATGTTGTAGAGCGTCGAGGACGAGTTGCGGATGCCGAAGGGCAGGCGGCGCACGACATAGGCGAGCACGATGATGCTGGCCGTGCCGGTCAGCGGCAGGAAGCCGGTGTTGAAGGACATGATCAGGCCGATGCCGATGATCGTGCCGGAGAGTGCCAGCGGCAACGCCGTTAGATAGTCGAGCGCGGGCGTCAGGATGTTGCGCTTCTTGACGATGAGATAGCTGACGATTGCCGAGAAGGTGATGCCGATCACGGTCGCCGCCGCCGAGTAGAGCAGAGTGTTGATCACCGGATCGGGCGCGATCTTCACGAGCCGCTCGACATGGGCCGTGGTCCATTCGCCCCAACGCATCACCGGGCCGCGCGACACGGTAAAGGCACCGATTACGATCGAGCCCAGCGGCAAGAGCGAGACGATGACCAGGAGCCCGGCGGCAAGCCCGATGAAGAGGCCGGGCAGGCCGCGCAGCTTCTCGGCGCGGGCGCCGCGGCCTTGCGTGACCTCGTGGCGGCCGCGCGAGACGATCCAGCGCTGGACGAAGAGCACGATCATGACCAGCGCGATCGAGACGGTGGCGAGCGTCGACTGCATCACCGGGTCGGAGCCCCCCTCGGCGACGGCGGCCTGATAGGTCAGGACCGAGAGCAGCGGCACGCGGCTGCCGAGAATCGTGGCGGTCGCGAAATTGCCGACGACCAGGGTGAAGACCAGGAGCGCGCTCGCCAACACGGAGGGCAGCACCACCGGCAGCATGACGTTGAGGCGCGAGCGGGCGGGCGAGGTGCCGAGGCTTTGCGCGGCCTCCTCGAGCTGGACGTCGAAGCCGCGGATCGCGGCGAGCGTGCCGATATAGATGTAGGTGTAGTAGGTGAAGGTCATCACCGTGATCAGGCCGGGCCAGCCGTAGAAGCTCGGCATGTCGATGCCGTGGCCGCCGAGCCAGCGGGTGATGAAGCCGTTATTGCCGAGCATCATCAGCCAGGTCTGGGCGGCGATGACCTCGGGAATGACCAGCGTGATCAGCGGCAGAACCGCGACGATGCCCTTGCCGGGAAAGTCGAAGCGCGCGGTGAAATAGGCGAGCGGCACGCCGATCAGCGTCGTCGTCAGCGTCACCGCGATGCCGAGCACGATGGTGTTGAGGATGGCGGCGAAATATTTGGGGTCGCCAGCGAGCGTCACCCAGCCATTGCGGCCGCCGCTGCCGATGGAGCCGGTCAGGACGTTCAGCAGGGGATAGAGCAGGAAGACGGCCAGGATCGCCAGCGCCAGCGCGGAGAACCAGAACCAGATCGAGCCGAACTGGCGGGTCATGACGCGAGCACCAGCGTGCGGGCGGGATCGAAGCCGAGGCCGACGCTGGCGCCGGGCTCGAAACGGTCATGCGCGCCGTTCTGCAGGTCGACCGCGAGCACGCGGCCGCTGTCGAGCGCGACCTTGTAGCTGGTCTTGCCGCCGAGATACTGACGATGCGCGATCCTGCCGGGCAGGGTGCCGGCCGTGCCAGGCTCGGCCAGCAGGATGTCCTCGGGCCGCGCCACCAGCGTCGCCTTGCCGGCTGTGAGGGCGGCCGGCGCGCGCGCCGTGATGGTGGCGCCGTCGAGCGCGATGGTCGCGGTCTCGCCGGCTTGCCGGGCAGCGGTCTCGACCGCGATGATGTTGGCGCCGCCGACGAAGTCGGCGACATAGCCGGTGCGCGGCTCGCGATAGATCTGGGCGGGCGTGCCGACCTGCTCGAGCCGGCCCTGGTTCATCACGCCGATCCGGTCGGACATGGCGAGCGCTTCCTCCCGATCATGGGTGACGAAGACCGTGGTGATCTTCGCCTCGCGCTGGAGCTCGACGATGGTTTCGCGCACCTGGAGGCGCAGCTTGGCGTCGAGATTGGAGAGCGGCTCATCCATCAGCAGCACCTTCGGCTGGATGACGAGGGCGCGTGCCAACGCCACGCGCTGGCGCTGGCCGCCGGAGAGCGCGGCCGGATGGCGGGCGCCCAGATGGCCGAGGCCGACACGCTCCAGCGCCGCCTGAACCTTGAGCTTGATCGCGCTTTCCGCCTGTTTGCGGGCGCGCAGGCCATAGGCGACGTTGTCGAAGACGGTCTTGTCGGGGAAGAGCGCGTAGTCTTGGAAGCACATGCCGATATCGCGCTTGTGCGGTGGCAGATGCGTCACCTCGGTGCCGCCGAAGCGCATATGGCCGCGCTCGGCCGGCACGAAGCCGGCGATGGTGCGCAGAAGCGTGGTCTTGCCGCAGCCGGACGGGCCGAGCAACGTGAAGAACGTGCCCGGCTCGATCGTCAGCGCCAGCCCGTCGATGACGCGCTGCCCGCCATAGGCGACGGCCAGATCCTCGATCGCAATGCCCATCTCGTCGTCCCCTCAAAACTGGAAGCTCCGGCGGATCGACGCCGTCTCGGAGCGAATATTCCGTAGTCGGCTTAGCGCTTCATCGCGGCTTCGACCAGCCGGAGCATCTCGCGGTGGCGGGCGGGATCGCCGGCCGCCATGATGCGCTTGCCCGTCTGGTGGTCGATCGGCCGCCCTTCCCAGTCGGTGATGGCGCCGCCGGCGCCCTCGATGATCGGGCGGAAGGGGGCGAAATCCCAGAGCTTCAGGCGCGTGTCGAAGGCGGCGTCGGTGCGCCCGCTCGCGAGCAGGCCGAAGCTCATGCAGGCGCCGCCCCAGATGCGCCAGGCGGTGGCGGCACGCATGGCGTCGAGGGCGGGGATTTCTTCCGCGTCGAAGAAGTCGGGATTGCTGGCGGAGAGGATGGCCTCACCAAGCGCGCCGCAGGTACGGGTGCGGCAAGGGCGGCCGTTATGCGTGGTGGGGCTGCCCTTGACGCCGATCCAGCGGTCGCCGGTGATCGGATGGTCGATGATCCCCAGGATCGGCTCGCCTTCCCGCATCAGGGCGATCAGCGAGCCGTAGACCGGCAGGCCGGCGATGAAGGCGGCAGTGCCGTCGATCGGATCGAGCACCCAGACGAGGTCGGCATCGCCATCGGAGGGGGCTTCCTCCTCGCCGATGATGCCGTGGCTCGGGAAGCGGTCGGCCAGCATCTCGCGCATGCGCCTCTCGATGCGGGCGTCGAGCGCGGTGACGAAGCTCTTGTCCGGTTTGACCTCGACATCGGGGCGAACAGTCGCTGCCTCGCGCAGGATCGCGCCGCTCTCCGTCGCCAGTTGGAGGGCGAAAGCCAGCCACTCGTGCTGATTGTTCCCGGCGTGCATTCGCGATCCCCGATCACTCTAGAGATGGCTTAGCATTTGTGGATATCTGTGGCAATGTGTATTTCTGTGTAATTCGCGAGGGCTTTGGTTGTGCGCCGCCATGAGCGGTGCCATGAACGCTTCGGAGGAGGCGATTGCACATGTGGCAAGGTGATCGAAAGCAGCGCATCGGCACGCTTCTCGAGACGTTCGGTAGCGTTTCGGTCGAGCGGCTCGCCCAGGAATTCGATGTCTCCAACGAGTCGATCCGCCGCGATCTCGTTGCCATGGAACGGGACGGCCGGTTGCGGCGCGTCCATGGTGGTGCGGTCAGCCTTCCCGCGGAGCAGGACGCATCCTACGGGGCCCGTTCCGCGGTCCGGCTGCAGGAAAAGCGCGCCATCGCGCTGGCTGCGCTGGCCCTGATCAAAAGCGGCCAAACGCTGTTCCTCGACGGGGGAACCACGACGGCGGCACTGGCGGAGGAGCTGAAGAGCGTTCCCGAACTCAACATCCTCACGAACTCGCTGCAGGTCGCAACGAGCATGGCCTCGACCCAGCAGAGGATGGGCAGCCGCGTCTTTCTGCTCGGCGGTGCCATCGTGCATGAGCCGCCGGAGACCGGCGGTGCATCGACGATCAACGATATCTATCGCTTCAAGGCCGATGTGGCGCTGCTGTCGCCCTTCGGCGTCGACGTGGACGGCGCGGCGACCAATTTCTTCGAGCACACCGCCGAGATCGCCCGGGCGATGGTCGCCAATTCGGCCAGCGTCGTCCTGATCGCCGACCACTCCAAGATCGGCGTCACAAGCCGCGTCCGCTTCTGCGAGCTTGATCGGGTGTCCGCCATCGTGACTGACAAGAAAGCGCGGCGGCTGCCTGCGTTGGCCGCGCTTTCGAACGTCGTCGGGCGCGTCATCGTTGCCGATGCCTAGAACCCCCGACGGAGAAGCGCTCTGCTGAGGTGAAGCGGGCCGCCGAGGCCCCTCACACCACGACGAAGCCGTGGGCGAAGGGGTCGCGGTCGTCGATGAAGATGGTGTTGTAGCCGGTCATCCGGGCCCAGCCGGCGATGGAAGGGATGATTGCCGGACGGTTGGCCACAGTCGTCGCGGCCTCGACGCGGCCCTTGAACAGCGAGCCGATGATCGATTCATGCACGAACTCGTCACCCACAGCGAGCTTGCCCTTGGCGGCGAGCTGGGCCATGCGGGCCGAGGTGCCGGTGCCGCAGGGCGAGCGGTCGATCGCCTTGTCGCCATAGAACACGGCGTTGCGGGCATGGGCTTCCGGCTTCGTCGCCTTGCCGGTCCACTGGATATGGCTGAGGCCCGTGATCTGCGGATGCTCGGGGTGGACGAATTCGTATTTCTTGTTCAGCGCGGCGCGCAGCTTCGGCGACCAGCCGATCAGCTCGCCGGCGGTATGGTCGGCCATGTCCCGGAAATTCTTCTGCGGCTCGACGATGGCGTAGAAATTGCCGCCATAGGCGACATCGACCGCGATCTCGCCGAGGCCATCGACCTCGGCCGTCAGGCCCTCCGCATAGAGGAAGCCCGGCACGTTGGTCAGGCGGACCTCCTCGACGAAGCGGCCCTCCTGCCGATAGCTGATATCGACCTTGCCGGCGGGCGCCTCGATCGAGAGCTTGCCCGGCTCGCGCGGGGTGATCAGCCCGTTCTCGATGGCCATGGTGATGGTGCCGATGGTGCCGTGGCCGCACATCGGCAGGCAGCCTGAGGTCTCGATGAAGAGCACGGCGACGTCGCAATCGGGACGCGTCGGCGGATAGAGGATCGAGCCCGACATCATGTCGTGGCCGCGCGGCTCGAACATCAGGCCGGTGCGGATCCAGTCGAACTCGCGCAGGAAATGAGCGCGCTTCTCCAGCATGTTCGCACCTTCGAGGCGCGGGCCGCCGCCGGAGACGAGGCGCACCGGATTGCCGCAGGTGTGGCCGTCGATGCAGGAGAAGGTGTGGCTGGCCATGGTCCGACTCTCAGAAGCGCTGCGGTGAGAAGGAAGCGATGTCGATGGCCGGCTGCCGGTCCGTCAAGAGGTCGGCGACCAGCCGGGCGGTGCCGGCCGATTGCGTCAGGCCGAGATGGCCATGGCCGAAGGCGTAGACCACGCGCGGCGTCGCCCGCGCCCGGCCGATCGCCGGCAGGCTGTCCGGCAGCGAGGGGCGGAAACCCATCCACTGCACGCCGTCATCGGGCTTGAGACCAGGCAGGAAGGAGCGGGCCTTGGCCAGCATCGCTTCCGAGCGGCGAAAATTCGGGGGCAGGTCGAGCCCGCCGAGCTCGACGGCGCCGCCGACGCGGATGCCGGTCGAGAGCCGGCTGACGACGAAGCCGTGACCGCCGAAGGTGACCTGCGTGCGCAGGTCGAAGGCATCGGGCGGCAGCGTGGTGTTGTAGCCGCGCTCGGTTTCGAGCGGGATTCGCTCGCCGAGGCTCTTGGCGATGCGATGGGAGAAGGCGCCGGCCGCGAGCACGACCTGCTTCGCCTGCCGCGTCTGGCCGCCGCGGGCCTGGATCGTGACGCCGCCGTCGGAAGGCGCGAGGCTCTCGACCTCCAGCCGTTCGATGATGCCGCCGCGGGCGCGGAAATGCTCGGCCAGCGCCAGCGTATAGCTCTGAGGGTCTGCGATCGAGTACCAGCCGGGCGTGAAGGTGCCGTGGGTGAAGCGCGGCGCGAGGCCGGGCTGGATCTCGGCCATGCCGGCGGCGTTGAGATGGTGGAAGGCGATGCCGTGTTCCGCGCGGGCCTGCCAGCCGGGCTGTGAGGCGTCCAGCTCGGCTTTACCTTCATAGACCTGGAGATTGCCGTCCTTGCGCAGCATTCCGAAGGTGCCGGTCTCCTGCAGGAAGGGTTCCAGCTCCGCCTTGGACAGGTCCATCAGGGCGGTTTGCGCTGCAGTCGAATGCGCGACGCGGGCGGGCGAGCAGGCGCGCCAGAAGCGGAACATCCAGGGCGCGATCCTGAGCGCATAGGCCGGCGGCACCGAGAGCGGCCCGAGCGGGTCGAGCAGCCATTTCGGCGCCTTGCGCAGGATGCCGGGCGAGGCCAGCGGCAGGATGTCGGTGAAGGCGAAGGCGCCGGCATTGCCGGCGGAGGCGCCCGCCGCCGGCCCGGTTTTGTCCAGCACCACGATCGACAGGCCGCGCCCCTGCGCCGCGATCGCGGCGGAGAGGCCGACCACGCCGGCGCCTATGACGATGACATCGGGACTGGCCATCAGCGGGTATGTTTCGCGAATGCGTGCTGCGATTTTGGTCCGGGCCGATAATCGGCCGGGAAAACCAGCATGGAGCTTGCTCCCGCGCGACGGAAGGGCTTCCGCCGCGCGGGGCGCATGATCAGGCCGCCTGCTTGCGGGCGACGTTCGCCTTCGACCAGTCGGCATACCAGGCGTCGAACAGCTTGAGCTGGGCCTCGGCATAGCCGCGCTGGCTGTCGCTGAGCGCATCGGTCTCGTTGAAGTGCAGCGCGTATTCCGCGTCGCCCTTCAGGACCATCATGTGCTTGAAGAACAGGACGAGGTCCGGGCCGGCATCGAAGGAGGAGAGCACGGCCAGCGCCTGCTCCAGCTCCTGCGCCTGGCGGCGCGCCGTGGCATCGCCGGCGGCAGCAGCCACCGAGAGCTGGCAGAGATGCAGCACTTCCTTTGGCAGGACATTGCCGATGCCGGTGATCGCGCCGGTCGCGCCACAATTGACGTAGCCATGGACGACGGTGGTGTCGATGCCGATCATCAGCGAGACGTCGTCATCACGGCTGGTGATGTTCTCGGCCGCATAGCGCATGTCGTCGGCGCCGCCGAATTCCTTGAAGCCGATGAGGTTCGGGTGTTCGGAGCGCAACGCGAAGAACAGGTCGGCGCGGGTGGCGAAGCCGTAATAGGGGCTGTTGTAGATCACCGCCGGCAGGTCCGGCGCGGCGGTGAGGATCGCCTTGAAATGGGCCTTCTGGGCGGCGATGACCGAGCCGCGGGAGAGGACGCGCGGGATCACCATCAGGCCCTTGGCGCCGACCTTCTGGGCATGGGCGGCATGAGCGACGGCAGACGCCGTATTGACCGCGCCGGTGCCGACGATGACCGGGATGCCGGCCTTCACCAGCCGCTCGACGCCTTCCATGCGCTGGGCATCGGTGAGAAGCGGCCAGTCACCCATCGAGCCGCAATAGACCACGGCGGACATGCCGGTGGCGATCAGCTCCTTGGCCTTGCGCACCAGCCCGTCGAAATCGGGCGTGCGGTCCGGCTTGCAAGGGGTCATCAGCGCGGGGATCACGCCGGAGAAAATCTTGGCCTTCATCTCGCTCTCCTTCTGGCTGTCGTTCTTGCGGAGACGCCACCCTGGCGGCGCGCCCCCTCCCGAGCCCTGTATAGAGATTTGCATATTATTTGTCGACAAGAATTCGGCAGTGGCGCTCAGAGGGAGATGTCCAGCCTCTCCTCTCCGATCATAAGCTTTTGAATCTGCAGGACGATCTGCTCGGCATGCGCCTTGCCGAGGCGCTCGGCGAGGGCGGTATCGCGCGCCACGATCGCGGCTATCATCGCTTCGTGCTCGTCGACGAATTGCTGCGGCAGCCGGTCGTCATAAGACTGGTAGTAGAGCCGCAAGAAACGCCGACCCTCGTCGAGAAGGCGGCTGAACAGGTTGTTGAAATAGGGGTTGCGCCCGGCATCCGCGATCGCGGCATGGAAGGCGGCGTTGGTCGCGATCATCGCCAGCGCATCCTGCGCCTTCACGGCGGCGGCGAATTCCGCCTGCCGGGCGCGGATCGCCACGAGGTCTTCCGACCGGCGGTTCTGGGCGGCGAGCTGGGTCGTCACCCGGTACATCAGGGTCAACGCATCGAAGAACGGCGACATGTTGAGGAAATCGAGATTGGCCACCATGGTCGAGCGGTTCGGCAAGGTGTCGATCAGCCCTTCGCCGGCTAGCCGCACCAGTGCCTCGCGGATCGGCGTGCGCGACATGCTGAAGCGCTCGGCGAGCTGCACCTCGTCGATCGGGCTGCCGGGTGGCAGGACGAGATCGAGGATTTCGTCGCGCAGCAGGTCGTAGACGAATTTCACGCCCGAGCCGCGCTTGCGCTCGGGAGCGGCGGCCTTGGTCTTGGTGGCTTTCATGGGGAATCCTCTTGTCGACAAGAGGAGTACGGGCGGCGCAGCGCTTGATCAATCGATTACCGGGCGACGGCGACGATGGTCTTATGCCCGTTCCCACCCGTGCAGGTGTCCGGGCCCATGCTCGACCGGATCAGCGGCCGGAATCCACCCCGGCGACGGAGAGGCCGGTGACGTCATGCCTGGCGATCAATTGCGTGACGATGCCGCTGCCGATGGCGGCCGCGACGAAGCTCGTGAGATATGCGAGAGCGATACCGGACGCCTTGGGCGTGCCCAGTGCCTGCTGGACCGCCATGAAGCGGCCGGGAAGCATGCGCGAGCCCGGCAGCGTCCTCTCATCTTCGATCAATTTGGGCCGCAGGCCGGCAAGCGCATCCAGTTTCCCGTCGACGAAATGCCGATAAGCTCCGTCGAAGCCCTCTCCGGCGACAAGTTCGGCCGCCTGAATGTTGCGTTCGAGCCAGAGGCCATAGGCGGTGCGGGCGGCAACCGCGATGCGCCGGCCCTTCCGGTCGACCTCCGCCACGGATTGCAGGTCCGAGCCCGCAGGCACCAGATAGGTCGCCTCGATCTCGGTATAGGCGGGCGTGAAGGCGATCACGGCGGCGCGCTGCGGCTCCGCGCCGACCAAGGCGACATCCCATTCGTCGCGCTCGGCCGCATCCGAGAGCGGGCCGGGCGATTCATAGGGGACGTATCGGAGCGGCAGGTCGAGACATTGAGCCAGGATCGCCGCCATGTCGGGCGAGACGCCGGCCGGGCCGCCATCGGCCGTGCGGCTGGAGACCAGCAGGAAGTTCGAAAGGTTGATGCCGGCCCGCAGCACGCCATGGCGTGAGAGCGCCTGGCGAACCGCCTGCGGCGGCTCCCCGATGATCGCGCGGATCCGTCGTGCGTCCTCGCCCATCGTCATGCCGTCCGCGGAGTCTTGGCGACCAGCTCGGGGCCGATACCGTTGCAGGGGAGGGCGAGGATTTCCATATCGGCTCTGCTCCGGCGCCAGCAATTTCGGTATTGGCTATTGCATGGTGTAAGACCAATGATCGGTCAAGGTGCCCTGTTGATCCGCTATCATGGCCCTGCTTGCGACCACTCGCGCGATTGAACGGCGTCAGACATGCCCCACAGCCCTCTCGCTCTGCGCATCGCCAATGACATCATCACGCGCATCGGCATGGGAGAATTCGGCGCGGGCTCGCATCTGGCGACGGAAGCTTTGGCCAAACGCTTCGAGGTTTCGCGCTCGCCGGTCCGTGAGGCGCTGGCCATTCTCTTGGGCCAAGGCGTCATCGAGAACCGCCGGAATCGCGGCTTCTTCGTATTGCCGAGCGCGGGACGAAAAGCGGGAGAGGTCGGGCTGGAGCCTGTGGGCCAGCGCGAGAGCGACCCCTATTACGAACTGGCGGAGGATTGGCTCGAGGACCGGATCGGCGCCGACCAGACCGAGCAGGCGATCCGGGATCGTTACAACCTGACGCGTTCGCAGGCTCAGGACCTCTTGTCCCGCGCCTCTCGCGAGGGCTGGGCAGAGCCGAAACCGGGCTATGGCTGGAAATTGCGTCAGGTCGCCAAGACGGCCGAGGCTTTCGAGGACATCTACCGTTTCCGCGCGGTCATCGAGCCTGCGGCCCTGCTCGAGCCTGGCTTCCGGTTGGACCGGGCGGTCGCTGCGTCGCTGCGCCGGACACAGGAGCGACTGGCCTCCGGCGAACTCGACGGGCTGGCGCCGGCAGCGATGGCTGCAGCCGGTGTGGAATTCCATGAGGGCATCATCAAGATGTCCGGCAATCCGATGTTCCTTCATGCGCTGGAGCGCGCCAATCAGCTGCGGCGGCTGGCGGAGTACCGGCTCAAGCTGAACCCGCAGCGCATTGCGGTGCAGAGTCGCGAGCATCTGGAGATTCTCGACCTCCTCGCCAAGGGCGACAATCTGGAGGCGGCGCATCTGATGCGCCGGCATCTCAGCGGAGCGCTCGCCTCGAAATCGCCGGTCGTGCACCCGCGAACCGACGGCACCGGTCACGCCATCTGACTGCGTCGGCAAGCCTTGCGGCAGCGCCGCTCACCGGCGAGGCGATCCATATCCGGGCTTTTGTGGTTTTGCAGATTGATAAAACCAATCTTGGCCTCTAGGTTTTGGGCGGCAGCGACAAGCTCGATGCCGCGGTCGGAAAGCCACGGCGCCCGCTTTGGCTGACCGAAAGCGATGGTCGGGCCGGCATTCCGAACAGAACGGGCTTCAGGCCCGGATGAGACCGCGATGTTGAACGACAAGGCCGAATGGACATCCTTCACAGCGGCGGGCGAGAGCTTTCTCCGCCTCGATGTCGCGTCGCTTCTGGGGCAGGACTTCCGGCGCCTGCCGCATGTGCTGCGGATCCTGTTCGAGAATGCGATGCGCTCGGCGCACGCGGAGGAGACGGGATATCTGCCGCAGGCGTTTCGCGAGTGGCTGCGCGAGGGGGCGAGCCTCGTCGAGATCCCGTTCCTGCCGAACCGGATCATGATGCATGACACGACCTGCGGCCCGGCGCTGGTCGATATCGCGGCGATGCGCGACGTGCTGGCCGAGAACGACCGCGACCCCGACCTGCTGATGCCGCGCATTCCCGTCGACGTCTCGACGGACCATTCCTCCGGCGTCGATGTCTTCGGCCGACCGGATGCCTTCCAGCGCAATCTGGAGAAGGAGTTCGCGCGTAATGCCGAGCGCTACCGCCTGATGAAATGGGCGGCCGCGGCGATGCCGGGCATCCGGGTGCATCCGCCGGGATCGGGCATCATGCACACGATCAACCTGGAGAGGCTGTCGCGGGTCGTCGTCAGCGAGATGCATCAGGGCGAGCGCCGGGCCTTCCCGGATACCCTGCTGGGAACCGACAGCCATACGCCGATGGTCAACGGGCTTGGCGTGCTCGGCTGGGGCGTCGGCGGGCTGGAGGCGGAAGGGGCGCTGTTTGGCGTCCCCGTCGTCCTGCGTATTCCCGATGTCATCGGCGTGAAGCTCACGGGCCGGCTGCGCGATGGCGTATTGGCCACCGATCTCGCCCTGGAGGTGACCCGCGCGTTGCGCGCCATTGGCGTCAGCGGCGATTTCGTCGAGTTCTTCGGGTCGGGCGTGCAGGCTCTGTCTGTCTGCGAGCGCGCCGCGATCGCCAATATGGCGCCGGAATACGGGGCGTCGACCGGGTATTTCCCGATCGACGACAAGGCGCTGGCCTATCTCGCGCGGATCGGCCGGTCATCGGCGGACTGCGCTCTGGTCGAGGCCTATGCCAGGGCGAGCGGGCTCTGGTTCGATCCTGCGGCCGAGCCGCGCTTTACGCGCATGATCGCCGTCGATCTCGGCGCAATCGAGCCCAGTGTCGCCGGACCTCGTCGCCCGCAGGATCGGCTTGCCGCCGGCACGACCCGCTCGGCATTCTCGCCAGCGCTTGCCGCTCCGGACGAGGGGGCCATCCCGGATGGCGCGGTCGTGATCGCGGCAATCACGAGCTGCACGAACACGTCCGATGCCAGCATGCTCGCTGCTGCCGGGGTGCTCGCCCGGAAGGCCCGCGCCCGCGGCCTGCGGCCGCCGGACTACGTCAAGACCTCGCTGGCGCCGGGATCGCCGACGGCCGAGCGCTTTCTGCGCCGTGCCGGCCTGCTCGATGACCTCGAAGGGCTTGGTTTCGGCATCGTCGGCTATGGCTGCACGACTTGCATCGGCAATTCCGGGGCCCTGCTCGACAGCGTCAGGGCCGAGCTTGGCCGGGACGGTTTTCGCCCGGTCGCGGTCCTCTCCGGCAATCGCAACTTTCCGGGCCGCGTCCATCCCGATCTCGAGAACGGTTTCCTGGCCTCGCCGCCGCTGGTCATCGCCTTCGCGCTTGCCGGTACGGTCAATATCGACATCACGCGGGAACCGATCGGATTCGATGAGGTGGGACAGCCCGTGATGCTCGAAGAGATCTGGCCGACGGGCGCCGAGATCGACGCGGCCGTGGCGTGCGGCTGGGACGTCACCGATTTCGACGCCGCCTATCAGGAGGCCGCGACCCGCCCGCTCTGGGTCGATCTCGACGCACCGGATGGCGCGCGCTTTCCGTGGGATCAGGCCTCGACCTATCTGCGCAGGCCGCCCTTCGTCCAACCGCAGGGACAGCCATCGATGGCGGGGCATGCCCGGCCGCTGATCGTCTTGGGCGATGACGTGACCACGGACCACATCTCGCCGGCGAACCAGATCCGCCCGGACAGCGCGGCCGGCCGGCATATCATCGCCCAGGGTGGCGATCCCGCCGATCTCAACGTCTTCGCCTCGCGGCGCGGTAATTTCGAGGTGATGATCCGGGGCGCCTTCACCAACCGGATGGCGGTCAACCGCCTGCTGCCGGCGGGGGCACCGGCCGGGTTCACCCGGCACGAGCCTTCAGGGGAAATCGTTTCCCTGACCGAGGCGGCCGAACGCTATGCCAGCGAGAAGACGCCGCTCGTGCTCGTGGCGGGTGAACGCTACGGCATGGGCTCGTCGCGCGACTGGGCGGCCAAGGCCGTGGCGCTGCTCGGCGTCCGCGCCGTGATCGCTGCGAGCATCGAGCGCATCCACCGCACCAACCTGATCGGGATGGGCATCCTGCCGCTCCTGCTGCCGGAGGGCGTTCACCCTGATACGCTCGACATTGGCTCAGGTGACCTGTTCGCGATCGACCTCGAACCCGATCGCCTGACGCCGCGCTGCGCGGTTCCGCTGACGATCATCCGCCCCTCCGGCGAAGCCGTCGCCATCACCTTGCGCGCCGCGATCGAGACCTCGCTGGAGATCACCCTGCTGAAATCGGGTGGGCTGATCCCGCATGTTCTCGGTGGGCTTCTCAGCAGCCGATCACCTTGAACTCGACCCGCCGGTCGAGCGCGTCGCTGGCATCGTCCTTGCCGGTCCCGACGAGGTTCTCGCGGAAGCCGCGGCCGGTCGCGATCAAGCGGCCGCGATTGTCCGGCGCGCCGGTCAGCAGCAGGTCCATGACGAACTGTGCCCGAAGGGCCGAGAGCCGATCATTCACCTGCGGCAGGCCGGTATGCGAGGTATGGCCGACGACCTCGAGGCAGGCGCCCTTCTGGCGCGAGCGTGTCGCGATCTGGCTCAGCCACATCGGGTAGGGATCGGTGATCTGGCGATCGTCGATGAATTGCGTGGTGCCGGGCTTGAACAGCAGCTTGACCATCAGCCGGTCGGTGGCGAGGCCGTAATCGATCAGGTCGCCGAAGGCGTCGACCATGTCCTCGCGCCGGGCGAGCTTGCTGGCGGCGAGATAGGTCCCGATCCTGACACGATGCTGCTCGCCGCCGGGCAGCTTGCGCGCCGTCCGGTAGAAGGCGAGTGCCTCGCGGAAATGCTGGGTTTCATAGGCAAGGATGCCGTCATTGATCAGCGCATTGGCGGTCAGTTTCTCGACATAGCCGGGATCGATGGGGTCCCCCAGCTTCGTGCCCTGGCAAACCTTGATGTAGGACTCCGTCGCCTGGTCCTTCGCCCAGAGCGGCGAGTCCCGGTAATAGGGCGTCGGCGTCGTGTCGACGCCTTCCGTGCGGGCGCGCGAGACACCTTTGGAAACGACGCTGTTGGATTTGAGATCGGCCAGCGTCAGGCAGATCCGGTAGGCATCGCGCGGCCCGTCCGCCACGCCCTGGTTGTTCACGGCGGTGAAGGTGCCGACCAGCACGACCGGCTTGCTCGCCAAAGCCTCGCTGGCGAAGGGCAGGACGGTGAAGCGCGGGTAGCTCGTCCGGACGAGCTCCATCAGGGTCGCCTGCATCGAGCGCGTCGCGGTCGATTGCGCGCCCGAGGCGGCATCGATCAGCGGGTCGATGACGAGGTTGATCTTGTCCCCGGAAACAGCCGCCTTGCTGAACAGGTCGTCGGCTGCCTTGCGCAGCGCCTCGGCGAAGGGCGTGGGCGTCGGAGGGGGCGGCGCGGTCTGGGCGCCGGCGGATGTGGCGCCCGCCAGCAAGGCCAGGCCGATGATGGCGATCTTGAAACGGGTCAGGTCCGTCATGCCTCACCTTTCCAGCTTCGGCCGGGCTTGCCGCCACGACCACCCTGCATCAGCGGCACTGCCGCAATTGCTCGCGTCCCGCGGGCGTCAGCTCGCCGAGCTGCGCCCGCATCAGGAGTTCGGCACATTCGCCGGAGGTCCGCCCTCTCGACGCTGCTCCGGGAGCCACTTCCACCGGACGGGGGGCTGCGCCTGGCAGTGCGATGGGCTGCGTCGATCGATTGGGCGATAGCGCCCCCGGGGCGCCGAGCCGGGCCGCCAGCGCCTGCTCGACCGTCCGGCGCTCGTCGGCGAGGCGCTGCTTTTCCGTTTCGATCGCTGCGAGTTCGGATTCCCGGCGGGCGAGCTCGTCGGCGAGGCGCGCCCGTTCCGCCTTGTCCTGGGCGCGTGGGGCGGGCGGGGCGGGAGCAACCGCGACAGGGGGCGAGCCAGGAGCCGGCACAGGCGGAGAGACGCCGACCGCGCCGCCGGTATCCGTGCGTGCGAGCTCGTCGGCCGCCTGCCGCCGGCCTTGCTCCGCCCGTTCGAGGCGCTGGAGTAGGGCGCGCTCGCGTTCGGCGAATTCGCGTACGAGCCTGTCGCGCTCGCTCGAGACGGAGGAGCGGCGTTCGAGCAGGTCGAGCCGCGTGCGGGCGTCGATGACGAAGAAGCTCTGGGGATAGCGCTGGATGAAGGCCTGCAGCGCCGGGGCGTCGTCGCTGGCGCGGATGCGGCGCCAGACATCGGCATCCGTCTCCTCGCGGTTGAGGTAGAAATCGCCGAGCAGGGACAGCGAGAGTTCCGGCGTCTGCTTGCCGGCGGTCGTGTCGTAGACGCTCTTCTGCACGCGGCGGAACAGCGTCGCGACTTCCAGTCCGGGCTGGTCGATCTCGCGCACCAGAGCGGCGGTGAAGGGGCTGTTGCGGCCCGCACCGTCGGCGGCGACGTCATTCGCCTGCGTGGCGTAGGCGATGACCATGCCCTGCGCGCGCTGGACCGGGGCAAGACCCGAGCCGACCGAGAAGCCGCGCGTCGCCTGCCGCTTGGCGAGCAAGCCGACGAAGGGATTGTTGCGACAAGCGTCGAGCACCATGATCTTGACGCCCCTGGCATAGTTCAGGGCGGTGACGACGTCGTTGAGCCGGGTCGTTTCGTACTGGACGCCGACCTCGTCCTCGATCTTCGCCTCGACCGGAACGAGATAGTTCTCGCCGTTGAACTGGAAGCCGTGGCCGGCGAAATAGAACATCGCAGCGTCCGCATCCTGCGCGATCCGGGCGAAGCGTGTCAGCGCCGCATCCATGCCGCGCTTGTCGAGATCGATGCCATCGACCACTTCGAAGCCGACCTTGCGCAGGGCGACGACCATGTCGCGGGCGTCGTTCACCGTGTTCGGCAGGACCGGGGCGTTGCGGTAGCTGGAATTGCCGATGACCAGCGCGACGCGGCGCTCGGGCGGTGTCTCGGCCAGGGCAAGGCCGGACAGCAGCACGAGGAACAGGCCGCAGAGGCGCGCGACGAGGGTCATGGCTCACGTTCCTAAAGGCTGCCGGCAGCCTCTGCGTCATGCTAATGCATGATCCCGGCCACCTCCAGAACAATGCATGATCCTCACCGAAACGGGATGGCGTTCTGCTTGAAGGCGCCAGTCGGCGCTGGTAGCCTTCGCCTCATCTTCTCGCGGAAGGAAGATGCTGATGCTTCGCCTTACGCAGGCGTTTCTGCTGGCGGTTCTTGCCGTGGCGATCCCATTCGCCGAGGCCTCGGCACAGGAGCGCGCCCGGCAGCGCAGCCCGGCCCCGGCAACCACCCGTCTTTCCTTCGTCGGGCTCGCCGACAAGGCGCAGGTCCCCGCCAAGCTCACGGTGCGTTTCGCGATCTCCGGCATGGAGGTCCTTCCCGCTGGCCAAGCGGCACGCAATGCCGGGCATCACCACCTGCTGATCGATACCGAATTGCCGCCGCTCGACCAGCCGATCCCCAGCGACTTCAACCATATCCATTTCGGCGGCGGCCAGACCGAGGCCGAGATCGCGCTGACGCCGGGCAGGCACACGCTGCAACTGCTCTTCGCCGACCACAACCATGTGCCGCATGATCCGCCGATCGTGTCGGAGCGGATCACGGTGGAGGTTCCGGCGACGGCGGCCGAGAAGCCGCGTTCCGCCGCGGCTCCCGGCGCGCGTGTCTTCTTCATCGATCTGCAGGATGGCGCCACCATCCCGAGCCGCGCCAAGATCCGCTTCGGCACGGAGGGCATCACCGTGACGCCGGCCGGGACGACCAGCGCGAATGGCGGCCACCACCATCTCCTCGTCGATACCGAGCTGCCGGCGCTCGACCGCGAGATTCCCAGCGACTTCAACCACCTGCATTTCGGGCGTGGGCAGACCGAGGTCGAGCTCTCGCTGCCGCCAGGCGAGCACACGCTGCAATTGCTGTTGGGCGACCACGAGCATGTGCCGCACGACCCGCCCGTGGTCTCGCCGCGTATCCGGGTCCGCGTCGTCGCCGATGGTCAAACCGCCGTTGCCGCATCGCCGTCGCCGCACGCTCACGGCGCGGGCAGGGCCCGCACGGCGTCGCCCAACGATGCCGCCGTCTATTTCGTCTATCCTCGGGACGGCGACCGGATCTATCCGACCTCGACGATCCGTTTCGGCCTGCGCAACATGGGCGTGGCGCCGGCTGGCGTCGCCAAGCCGAATACCGGGCATCACCATCTGCTGGTCGATACCGAGCCGCCCTCTTTCGGCGAGCCGATCCCGGCCGACCTCAACCATATCCATCTCGGCGGCGGCCAGACCGAATACAAGCTGACGCTTCCGAATGGGCGACATACGCTGCAACTCCTGCTCGCCGACGAGAACCATGTGCCACATGATCCGCCGGTGATCTCGGAGCGCATCACGGTGATCGTGGCGCCGGGCGGTCCGCATGCGAGGAGGCGCCGGTGATCTCGCAAGCCCGCATCGCAGCAGCCGGTCTTTTCGCTCTGATGGCCTGGCAGGGCGCCGCCCCGGAGGCTGCGGCACAGGCGCCGACGCGCCAGCCGGCCCCACCGGGCGCGCAGGTCTATTTCCACTATCCGATCGATGGCCTGAGCGTGCCTGAGCGCTTCACCGTGCGCATCGGCCTGCGCGGCATGGGCGTCGCGCCGGCCGGCATCAACCATGCGCGGACCGGGCATCACCACCTGCTGATCGATACCGATCCCGGTCCGCCGGACCAGCCGATTCCATCCGACTACAACAACATCCATCTCGGCAACGGTCAGACCGAGGTGGTGGTGACGCTGCCCAAGGGCCGGCATACGCTGCAATTGCTGCTCGGCGACCACATGCATATCCCGCACAATCCGCCTGTGATGTCGCCGAAGATCACGGTCAATGTCCGCTAGTCGCGAGGGGTGTGTCTGTCGATGATCTGGTTGCGCGTCCTGTTTGCCGCTCTCCTGCTGCCGATGCTGGCTGCTTCCGGCTTCGCCCAGCAGCCGGGGGACGCTGCGCGTGTCGCCCTCGTCATCGCCAACGAGGCCTACCCGGAGGCGCCGATCGGTGGCGCCGCCCAGCAGGGGCGCGCTGTCGCCGAAGCCCTGAGCGCCGGGGGCTTCGATGTCGTCGCCGTCGAGAATGCCGACCGCAACGCGATGCGACAGGCGATCGCCGGCTTCGCGAGCAAGCTCAGGCGCGGCGCGCAGGTCGTGGTGTTCTTTTGCGGCCACGCCATCCAGCAGCGAAACCGCAATTTCCTGCTGTCGACGCAGAACGGCACAGAGGGGGCTGTCGATCTCGACGAGATTATCGATCCGCTGATCGTCGCTCGGCCGGCTGGCGCCTTGCTGTTCCTCAATGCCGGCCGCGACAATCCCTGGCAGGGCAAGGCGAGGGGGCTGCTCCCGCTCGAACCGATGGAAGGCATCGCCGTGCTGTTGCCGTCGGCGCCGGGCAAGGCGCTGCCAAATGGTCCCGACCGTGCCGTTGATGCCTGGCTGAAGGCGATCCGGACGCCGGGGCTGGATATGGAGCAGGCGCTGAAGCAGGTGCGGGACACGGTCGGGCGCGAGAGCCGACGCAGCCAGCAGGTCTGGCTCTCGCCGGAGGCACTGAAAGGGCTCGTCGTCACACCCGTCGTCCGGCCGGTCGCCGTGGCGCAGGGCAGTCGCGCCGTCATTCCGCCACCTCAGACGCCGGGCGTGACTCAGGACGCCGCCTATGATCTCGCCTTCTGGGAATCGATCCGCAACAGCCGCAATGCCGCGGAGTACCGGGCCTATCTCGACGCTTATCCGAACGGGCGTTTCGCCTCGCTCGCCCGCACGCGCGAGCAGGAATACCGCGCCAGCCCGGCCGCGCCTGCCCCCACTGCTGTCGCGGTCGCGACGCCGCCGGCAGCGTCCCAGCCGGCCGCCGGTGTGCCGCAGCGAGATTGCGCGGGCTGCCCCGAGCTGGTCGCGATCCCCGCCGGCAGCTTCCAGATGGGCTCGAACGATCTCTACGAGTTCGAGAAGCCGGTACATCCGGTGACGATCCGCGGCTTCTATCTCGGCGCGCGGGAGGTGACCTTCGAGGAATGGGATCTCTGCATCGATCAGGGCGGCTGCAATTACCGGCCTGACGATCGCGGGCTCGGCCGCGGCAAGCGGCCGGTCACCGACATCCACTGGAACGATGCCAACGCCTATCTCGTCTGGCTTTCGGCGCGTAGCGGCAAGCCCTATCGCCTGCCGACCGAGAGTGAGTGGGAATACGCGGCGCGCGCCGGCACGGTGACGACCTATCCCTGGGGCCAGACCCTGGTGAAGGAGCGGGCCAACTGCCTCGGCTGCAACGACCAGAAGCGCGGCAGCGCTGTCGCGGCCGGCCAGTTCCCGGCCAATGCCTTCGGGCTCTACGACATGGCCGGCAATGCCGCCGAATGGGTCGCCGATTGCTGGAGCGAGAATTATCGCAGCGCGCCCCGCGACGGCAGCGCCTATACCGTCGGAGGCTGTCGCGAGCGCGTGCTGCGCGGCGGCTCCTTCAACAACGATCCGCGCTATCTGCGCTCGGCCGCGCGTTTCAAATACGAGGCCGATGTGCGCTTCTACACCAACGGATTCCGCGTCGCGCGCGATCGCTAGATTCTAGGTTCCTCCTGAAATCGCAGGGGCGGCATGCGTGCCGCCTGCCTTGAAGCTCGGCCCTTCCCACCGGCAATAAGGACCGGGAATCAATCAGGAAGGGGAGGCCCGCATGGCCAAGGAATTCACCGGAAAGCGCGTGATCGTGATGGGCGGCAGCCGCGGCATCGGCCGCTCGATCGCGCTCGGCTTCGCCGCGGGCGGGGCGGCGGTCTCGATCTGCGCACGAGGCGCGGGGCCGCTCGAGGCCACGCGCAAGGAGATCGAGGCAATCGGCGTCACGGCGCATGCGGCCAGTGTCGATCTTGCCGATGCCGACCAGATCGCAACCTATGTGCCGGAGGCCGTGAAGGCGCTGGGCGGGCTCGATATCCTCGTCAACAACGCTTCCGGCTTTGGCCAGACCGATGACGAGGATGGCTGGGCCGCCTCGCTCAGCGTCGACATGATGGCCGTGGTGCGCGGCAGCCATGCGGCCATTCCGCATCTCCAGCCGGGGTCGTCGATCGTCAACATCTCGTCGATCTCGGCGTTGCGGGCGTCCTCGCGCTCGGCGCCCTACGGCGCGATCAAGGCGGCGGTGATGCATTACACGGGCAGCCAGGCGAAGATGCTGGCGCGCAAGGGCATCCGGGTGAACTGCGTCGCGCCGGGCTCGATCGAGTTCCCCGGCGGCTCCTGGGAGAACCGCAAGACCTCCAATCCCGAGCTCTACAACGCGACGCTGGCGTCCATCGCTTTCGGGCGGATGGGGAGGCCTGAGGAGGTCGCCGAGGTCGTGCTCTTCCTCGCCTCGGCCAAGGCGAGCTGGGTCACCGGCCAGAGCATCGTCGTCGATGGCGGGCAGCTCGTCGGGCCGTAAGCCTGATCGGAGCCGCCGGGCCTCGGCTGGAACAGCTCAGGCGCCGGCGGCGGCCGCCTTCTCGTTGGCGTGATCCTGCCCTTCGAAGCTCGCCATCGCGGCGGCGCCGCCGCCGCTGCGATGCGGCACGCCGGCCGCCGACAGGCCGAGCTCGACCCCGGAGAGCGCGCCGAGCAGGCTGAGCTCGTTGCATTCGCCGAGATGGCCGATGCGGAAGACCTTGCCGGCGACCTTGCCGAGGCCCGAGCCGAGCGAGATGTTGTATCTCTCCAGCGCGATCTTGCGGAAGCGGTCGGCGTCATGGCTCGGCGGCATCAGAACGGCGGTGAGGACCGGTGATTGCTCGGCCGGGTTCTGGCAGAGCACCTCGAGCCCCCACGCCTTGACCGCGGCGCGGCAGGCCGTGGCAAGACGGTTGTGCCGGGCGAAGACGTGGTCGAGCCCTTCCTCTTGCAGCATCGCGAGCGCTTCCTTGAGCCCGTAGAGCAGGTTCGTCGCGGGCGTATAGGGGAAGAAGCCGGTGGCGTTGATCTTCACCATCTCCTGCCAGTCCCAATAGGAGCGCGGTAGTGCGTTGGTCTTCGACGCCGCGAGCGCCTTCTCCGAGATGGCGTTGAAACCGAGGCCGGGCGGCAGCATCAGGCCCTTCTGCGAGCCGGAGACGGTGACGTCGACCTGCCATTCGTCGTGGCGGTAATCGACCGAGGCGAGCGAGGAGATGGTGTCGACCATGAACAGGGCCGGATGGCCGGCGGCATCGATCGCCTTGCGGATCTCGGGGATGCGGCTGGTCGCGCCGGTCGAGGTCTCGTTATGGACGACCATGACGGCCTTGATCTTGCGCCCCTTGTCCTCGGCGAGCTTCGCTTCGATCGCGGCCGGGTCGGCGCCATGGCGCCAGTCGCCGGGGATGAACTCGACTTCGATGCCGAAGCGCGTGGCAATCTGCTTCCAGAGCGTGGCGAAATGGCCGGTCTCGGCCATCAGCACGGTATCGCCGGGGGAAAGCGTGTTGACGATCGCCGCCTCCCAGGCGCCGGTGCCCGAGGAGGGATAGATCACGACCGGCTGCTTCGTCTTGAAGATCGCCTTGCTGCCTTCCAGGACGTGCCTGCCCAGCGCGGCGAATTCGGCGCTGCGGTGGTCGATGATCGGCATCGCGATCGCGCGCAGGATGCGGTCCGGGATCGGACTCGGGCCGGGAATGTGGAGGAAATGACGGCCCTGCATGATGCTGTTGTCCTCGTTCGGCATTCGGCCTGCGGCAAGCGATGCGCCGTCGCCGGCTTCATCTTGCCTTCGCTTTTTTGAAGATCAAACCCCGGAACCCTCTCCGGCCGTGCCGGGGTGCCATGCGTGAATGGCCACGCGGGGACCCTTGTCGAGCTGGCTCTGTTCCTGCTCTTCTTGGGGCGGTGTGCGCCTTGATCGCGGCTCTGCTTGGGCGCGTCCCCCCGAAACGGCCGAGGCTGCGGAATGAACCAGACGGCACTTTCCCGATCGCATAGCCGCAATCTCGGCTTCGAGCGCCGGCTCGCTCAGGCTTTGGAGGGTGACGTCCGCTTCGATGCCTTTACCCGCGGCCGCTATGCGACTGATGCCTCGATCTACCAGATACTGCCGCAGGGCGTGGCCTTTCCGAAGAGCGAGGCTGATATCGCTGCGGCGCTGACGATCGCGGCTGAGCATGGCGTCCCGGTGATTGCGCGCGGCGGCGGCACCTCGCAGAACGGCCAGCCGATCGGCGACGGGCTGGTGCTCGACCTGAGCCGGCATTTCAACGGGATCCGCGATTATGCCCCGCAGGCGCGCACCGTCTCGGTTGCGCCTGGCCTCGTGCTGGAGGCGCTGAACACGCGGCTGAGGAAGGAGGGGCTGTTCTTCCCGGTCGAGCCTTCGACGGCGAGCCGTTGCACGATCGGCGGCATGGCCGGCAACAACTCGTCCGGGGCACGCTCACTGCGCTACGGCAAGATGGTCGACAATGTCGTCGCGCTGAAGGCGATGTTCCATGATGGCGAGCCCTTCGCGCTGGGCGAGGGTGTCGTCAGCGACAATGCCTCGCCGCGCGCCCGCGACCTGATGACGGGGATGCTGGCGCTGGCCGGGCGGCATCGCGAGGCGATCGAGGCGATCTTTCCCAAGGTGCAGCGGCGCGTCGGCGGCTACAATCTCGATGAGCTGATCGTGCCGCGGCCGAACCTGTCGCATCTGCTCGTCGGCTCGGAAGGCACGCTCGCGATCACCACGGAAGCGACGTTGAAGCTCTCGCCGCTGCCGCAGCATCGCGTCATGGGCGTCTGCCATTTCCCGAATTTCCGCGCCGCGATGGAGACGACCCGGCATATCGTCGCGCTCGGCCCGGTCGCGGTCGAGCTCGTCGACAACAATGTGCTGGTACTCGGCGCCGATATTCCGCTCTTCGTGCGCACGCTTGCCGATATCACCAAAGGCCAGCCGAACTGCCTGCTGCTGGTCGAGTTCGCCGGCGATGACCTCGCCGATCTCAAGCGCGATCTGAAGCGACTCGACCAGTGCATGGCCGATTTCGGTTTCGCCGATGCAGTGGTGGAGGTGATCGAGCCCGCCCGGCAGAAGCCGGTCTGGGATGTCCGCGAGGCCTGCCTCAACATCATGATGTCGATGAAGGGCGACGGGAAACCGGTCTCGTTCATCGAGGATTGCGCGGTGCCGCTGGAGCATCTCGCGGATTACACCGATGCGGTGACGGCGGTGTTCGAGAAGCACGGCACGCGCGGCACCTGGTATGCCCATGCCTCGGTCGGCTGCCTGCATGTGCGGCCGATCCTGAACATGAAGACCGAAGCCGGCGTCAAGGCGATGCGCCGCATCGCCGAGGAGGCCAGCGAGCTCGTCCGCCGCTTCAAGGGCTCGTTCTCGGGCGAGCATGGCGACGGCATTTCGCGCTCGGATTTCATCGAGCCGATGTTCGGCGCGCCGCTGACCCGCGCCTTCGAGGCGGTCAAGGACGGTTTCGATCCCGACAACAGGTTGAACCCCGGCAAGGTCGTCCGCTCCTACCACATGGATGATCGCAGCCTGATGCGCTTCGCACCGGGCTATGCCACGCCGGTCCCCGCGCAAACCGCGCTCGACTGGTCCGACTGGGGTGGCTTCGGTGGCGCGGTCGAGATGTGCAACAACAACGGCACCTGCCGGAAGATGACTGGGGGCACGATGTGTCCGTCCTGGCGCGCAACGCAGGACGAGCAGCATGTGACGCGCGGCCGGGCCAATACGCTCCGGCTCGCGATCTCCGGGCAGCTCGGCCCCGACGCCTTCACCTCGCCGGAGATGAAGGAGACGCTCGATCTCTGCGTCTCCTGCAAGGGCTGCAAGCGCGACTGCCCGACCGGCGTCGACATGGCCCGGATGAAGGTCGAGTTCCTGCATCATTACCACGCGAAGCACGGACTGCCGCTGAAGGAGCGACTGATCGCCTTCCTGCCGCGTTATGCGCCTTTTGCTGCGAAGCTCGCTCCTTTGATGAACCTGCGCGACCGCATCCCGCTCTTGGCGAAGCTCAGCGAACGCTGGCTCGGGTTCTCGGCGCGGCGCTCGTTGCCGGTCTGGCGCCAGCCCTGGCGTGAGGCGGCTGCCGCAGCGGATGCCGTGGCGGTCAAAGGCGATGGCCGCGACATCGTGCTCTTCGGCGATACCTTCAACCGCTATTTCGAGCGCGAGAACCTGGAGGCGGCGCAGCGCGTGTTGGAGGCCGGCGGCTATCGTCTGCATCGCGTCGTCGCAAAGGACGGAGGGCGGCCGCTCTGCTGCGGGCGCACCTTCCTTTCGGCCGGACTGGTCGACGAGGCGCGGGCTGAGGCAAAGCGGACGGTCGATACGCTGGCGCCCTTCGTGGCAAAGGGCGCGCGGATCGTCGGGCTCGAACCCTCCTGCCTGATGAGTTTTCGTGACGAGTTCGCGGCGCTGCTTCCGAAGGCCGAGGTCGAGCCTCTGGCGAAAGCTGCACTGCTGATCGAGGAGCTGCTGGCGGCCGACATGGCGGCGGGCAAGACCAGCCTGCCGCTGCAGGATCAGGGCGGGCGTGTCGCGCATCTGCACGGGCATTGCCATCAGAAGGCGTTCGACGCGATGGGAGCCGTCGAGAGGACGCTGCGGGCAGTTCCCGGGCTCGAAGTGCACCCGATCGAGTCGAGCTGCTGCGGCATGTCCGGCGCGTTCGGCTATGGCGCGGCGACGATCGACGTCTCGCTGGCGATGGGCGAGCTCTCGCTGCTGCCGGCCGTGCGCAAGGCCGGTCCGAGCGATCTCGTCGTTGCCGACGGCACGAGCTGCCGCCACCAGATCCATGATGGCGCGCAGCGCGAGGCGTTGCATGTCGTGCGGGTGCTGGATTCGGCGCTCAGGCCATGAAGAAGGCGGCTGCCATCCCGAGCCCGGTGAGCGTGATGAAGATGCGCAGCGCCAGCATATTGGAGATACGCCGCGCCAGATGGGCTCCGACGAAGCCGCCAAGTGCGCAGGACACGCCAAGCACAAGCGCCGAGTGCCAGTCGATCAGCCCTGCGACGGAATAGGTCGCGACGGAGACCGCCGAGAGGATCGCCGACATCAGGCTCTTCAGCCCGTTCATCTCATGCAGGTTGGTGAGGCCGACGAAACCGAAGGCCGCGAGCAGCATGATGCCGAGGCCGCCGTTGAAATAGCCGCCATAGATCGAGACGGCCAATAGCAGCAGCAGGGCCGGCAGCTTCGGCAGGCCACCGCCATTGCGCAGCACACGGCGCACCAGGGCAGGGCCGGCGGCGAAGATCAGGGTCGCGCCGAGCAGCAGCCAGGGCACCAGCGTCGAGAAGGTTTCCTTCGGCGTGACCAGAAGCAGGAGCGCGCCCAGCAACCCGCCCAGCGCTGCCATCGCGATCGTCCAGGCAAGGCTGATCGGGCCGCTCGTGCGGATATCCCTGCGGAAGCCCCAGGCGCCGCCAACATAGCCGGGGAGCGCGGCCAGCGTCGCCGTGGCGTTGGCCATGATCGGCGGCACGCCGATCCAGACCAGCGCGGGGAAGGACAGGAACGTGCCGCCGCCGGCGACGGCGTTCAGCGCTCCGGCAGCCAGGCCGGCGACGACCAGAACGATGTTCGATTCCATGAGATCTCCTTCGGACCGCGGCTGGATTGCCGAAATCGGAAAGGTCTGCAAATTGGTCTGTTCGACAGCGGCGGACCGATCACCCCATGCCAAGACAGAACAAGGCCGCGATCCTCGCGCGTCTCCGGGCGATGCTCGAAGCGCGGGACATGACACCCGACCGGCAGTTGCCCGACGAGCGCGCACTGTCGGCTGCGCTGGGATGTTCGCGCCAGACGCTGCGGCAGGCGCTGTTCACGCTCGAAAGCGAAGGGGCGATCTGGCGCCATGTCGGGCAGGGGACTTTCGTTGGCCCCCGACCGGACGGCCACCCGATCCGGGAGGCCGTGCTGCTGCAGGCGACATCGCCTTTGCAGCTCATGCAGGCGCGCCTGATCATCGAGCCGCCGATCGCGGCCGAGGCGGCACGGGTGGCGACGCCGGCCGATCTCGATCGTCTGAGGCATATCGTGGCGGAGGGCAGGCGCGCCCGCTCGCGCGCCGAATGCGAACGGCATGATGCGGCCTTCCATCGTGCCGTCGCGGAGATCGCACGCAACCCGATCCTGCTCGGCCTGCTCGACTATCTCGCGGGCGCGCGCCGCCGCGCGGCCTGGCAGCAGCAATGGGACCGGACCTATCGCCGGATCGGGGCGTCGGAATTCACCGGCCTTCACTGCGACCAGCACGCGGTCGTCGTCGAAGCGATGGCCGGTCAAAACCATGCCCGGAGCGAAGACGCCATGCGCCGCCATCTTCAGGTCATCGCGCAAGCGATCGCGGCGAGCGTCTAGCTCCGTAATTTGAGCTGCCGCAACGACAACCTCTGGCGATCGGCCGATCGTCACGCGAAAATGCGGAGGTGGCCATGCATATCGCCGAAGCCGTTCGCCAATGGTGGCGAGATCAATCTCTCCTGAGGGCGTTCGAGGACCTCGACCAAACGACGGTCGCCGAACTGGCGCGGGACAATGCCCTCCCGGAGGCCGATCTCCGTCGGATCGCCTCCCGCACCGACACCGATTCCGCTCTGGTCCGCCGGCTGCTCCAGCGGGTCGGCGTCGATCCGGACGGCCTGGCCCGCAATCAGGCGGGCGTCATGCGGGACATGGCGGTCGTCTGCGCGGGATGCGCGATGACGCGCCGCTGCCGGCGCGATCTGGATCGGCATGAGGGGCCGCTGCCGCATGGGCGCTATTGCCCCAACGCGGAAACCATCGAGGCCCTGCATCAGGGCTCGCGGCCGGCGTCGTGATGCCGGCCGCCTTGCAACGGCCCGACGGCGTCAGGCCGCGCCGACGCCGCCGAAGACCATGCGGCCGCGATGGAAGGTCGCGCTGCGCTCCGGCAGACGGGCCACCGCCTCGGCCGAGCAGCTCACTGGCACCAGCGTGAAATCGGCGGCATCGCCCGCCTTGGGCCAGGCCCGCTCACCCTTGTCGGTGAGCGGCAGCACGCCGCCGGTCGCGATCGCCAGCGCGCGGGACAGGCGGAACTCGTCGCTGCCACGATAGAGCTGCGCGTAGAGATTGGCCTTTTCGAGCATGTCGGCACGGCCGAAGGGCGACCAGTGATCGGTGACGCTGTCGGTGCCGGTCATCACGAACACGCCCTTGGCGCTCAGTTGCGGCAGCGGCATCGTCGAGGCGCCGAGCGGCACCGTCGAGGCGACGCTCATGCCCTGCGCGGCCATGCGCGTGGCGGCTTCGTCGAGGGCGCCCGGCGACATCGTGGCGAGCGCGAAGCCGTGGCTGATCGTGACCTTGTTGCGCAGCGCCGGGTTCTTCTCGACGGTGGTGATCATGTACTGGATCGCGGCGACGCCGGCCGGGCTCGACTCATGCAGGTGGATGTCGACGCCGGTGCCGGTGTCGAGCGCGATCTGGAACATCGCGTCGAGCGACTTCTCCATGGCGCCGTCGACATTGGTCGGGTCGAGCCCGCCGACATAGGCGACGCCCATGCTCATCGCCTCGCGCATCAACTTGTCGACCTTCGAGAGCAGCAGGCCGTGCTGCGGGAAGGCGACGATCTCGCAGTCGAAATCGGCGCGGTGCTTCTCCAGCGCGCGCTTCAGGTTTTCGAGGCTCTTCAACCCGCTGACCGGATCGATATTGCAGTGGCTGCGGGCGACCGTGGTGCCCTTGGAATGCAGCAGCGCGATGAGCTGCTCGGCATGCTGTTGCGAATCCGGCAGCAATTGCGGGATCAGCTTCTCCTCGCGGGCGATCATGTCGAGGATGGTCTTGCCCTGACGCGGCAGCGGCGCCTGCCAGGGGCGGCCATAGAAGGTCTTGTCGAGATGGATGTGCATGTCGCGCATCGCGGGCAGGGCGAGCTGGCCATGGGCCTGGTAGCTCGGCAGGCCCGCCGGCAGCGCGGCGCCGGCGGCATGGATCGCGGCGATCCTGCCGGCCTTGATCTCCAGGGTGTGGAGCCCCGAGCGCGTGCCCGTGACGACATCGCCGTCGCGGACGAAACCCTCTTCGAGCCGGACATTGATCAGGAGATAGTGCGGCTCGGTCGGGATGCGCTTGCTCGCCTCGGCCGCAGGCTTGGCGGAAGCGGACTTGGCTGCGGCCGGCTGGGCCTGCGCGGCTCCGCCCGGCAATCCCGCCATCACGGCGCAGGCGGTGGCGAGGCCACCCGTCCGGCCGATGAACGAACGCCTGCTCTGATGATGTGCCAGTTCCATGGTCGCCGCCTCCTTGTGATTGTTGCGGACGCCATAAGCGTGATGCCGGCGATTTGGCAGCGATATTTGGCAATGCCGGCGATTGCGGCCGGCAATGCTGCCGCCACGGCCTAGGTTTCCAGCCGGCAGAAAGCGGCGAGCCGCTCGGCCAGGATCGCGGTCGAGACCGGTGCATCGTCGCGGTGATAGAGCGCGAGCTCGAAATCGGTGATCTCGGCAAGTCCTTCGGCGGCGCCGAGGACCCTGTGACCGGGCAGGCGGCACCCGGCGGGCAGGAGGGTCATGCCGAGCCCGGCCGCGGAGGCTGCGGCCAACGCCGCCAGGCTGCCGCTGCAATAGCCGATGCGCCAGCGCATGCCGAGCCCGTCGACGGCCTGGCACAGCTCGTCGCGATAGAGCCCGCCGAGCGGGAACATCGCCAGCGAGACCGGGGCGCGCTCGATCGCCGGATGCGCCAGGCTGTCGAGCCAGAGCAGGGGTTCGCGCCGGGCGGCGCGCGGCGGCTGGCCGCGCCGCTGCTTGACCAGCACGAGGTCGAGCTCCTCGCGCTCATAGGCCGTGCGCAGATCGGCGCTCAACCCGCTGCTGACGTCGAGCCTGAGATGCGGGTGCTCCCGGCTGAATTCGGCGAGCAGATCGATGGTCGGCACCGCGAAATCCTCGGGCATGCCCAGCCGCAGCACGCCGTCCCGCCAGGCGCCGGTCAGGGCATCATGGGCCTCTTCGTTGAGGGCGATGATGCGCCGCGCATAGCTCAGCAGCCGCTCGCCCTCCTCGGTGAGCTGGACCTGATGCGAGGAGCGCTCCAGCAGCGGGCAGCCCAGCAGGTCCTCAAGGCGCTTGACCTGCAGGCTGACGGTGGATTGGGAGAGCGAGACCCGATCGGCCCCGCGCGTGAAGCTCAGGGTCTCGCAGACCGCGACGAAGCTGATCAGCACCTGCGGATTGAACATCGGATAGCGATTCATGCGCTCGTCGCTCCGGGATGCACGTGTCGCGATCCCCGTGATTATCGCGACATGCGTCGCCGCCGCAATGAACGCGTGTGGCGACACATCTGAAGCGGACCTCGCGGCTAGGTGTTCCAATCGATCGTGGCGCGCCCGCTGGTGAGATCGGTCACCAGCCGTGCGACGTCATCGGCTTCGGCCTTCGAAACGGAGACCGACAGAACCGCGCCGGCGTGCGTGAAGGCCTGGTCATTGATCTGGACGCCGGGCAGGGCGCCAAGCCGCGCGCCGACAAGAGCCAGATCGCTGAAGCCGCAGGTGATGGCTGCCGGAACCGTCTCGATGAGCTGCGTCTTCGCCGCTTCGCGCAGGCACTGGGCGGCGCTGCCGCCATAGGCCCGGACCAAGCCGCCGCTGCCCAGCAGGACGCCGCCGAACCAGCGCGTGACGACGACGACGACGCGATCGAGCCCTTGCCCGTCTATGGCCGCGAGGATCGGCTTGCCGGCGGTGCCGCTCGGCTCGCCGTCATCGTTGAAACGATAGCTCTGGCCGAAGCGCCAGGCCCAGCAATTGTGATTGGCCGCAGCATCCGACTGCGCGGCGACGAAGTCCCTGGCCGCCGCCTCGTCGGCAACGGGCCCGGCAACCGCGATGAAGCGGCTCTTCTTGATTTCCTGCCGGATTGACGAGACCCCGACGAGGGTAAGGCGCGCGACCATGCGTCCCTGTAACATGCTCCGCTCGAAGAGGAACCGGGTTAAAAGCTCAAGGAAACGTCCGGGATGACTGGCAGCGCAGGCCGGGCGCCCATAGAACATGTCTGGCCTGACCGCGGAGAATCGCGTCTGCTGGTCTGACGCCAGACGGAAACGGCCGACCCATGACGCTCGCCCTGCTCAGACGCGCGCTTGAACCGATGACGGTGACGGCCATCGCCGGCTCGCCTGAAACGGATGTGCTGGTGGCACAGATCCGTTCGGAGCCGTATCGTGGCGCGCTCACGGTGCTTTCGGATGGGGATGTTCCCGCAGCGCTGCCGCCCTCCGATCTCCTCATCGCTCCGGCAGCGGCCGCGGAGCAGGTGCTGGCGGCTGCGGCAGGGCAGGATTGTGCCGGGCTCCTCGTGCCTGACGGGACGGCCGCCGATGCCGGGCGCCTGCGGCATGCGGCGCGAGCCGCCGGCGTGCGCCTGCTCGGACCGTCCTCGCTCGGCCTTGCCGCGCCGCGCCTCGGCCTCAATGCGACCGCCGTCCCCGTGCATCTCGCTGCCGGTTCGCTCGCTCTCGTCGCACAGTCCAATTCCGTGGCGGCCGGCATCCTGGCCTGGGCCGGCAGGCGGGGGATCGGCTTCGCCGGTGCCATGGTCCTCGGCGAGGGGGCCGATGTCGATATCGCCGACTGCCTCGATCATTTCGGCGCTGATCCCTCGACCCGGACGATTCTGCTGGCGATCGACGATGTCACTGATGCCGCGCGCTTTCTCTCATCGGCACGCGCTGCGGCGCGGCTGAAACCCGTGCTGGTGCTGCGGCCGCCGCGTCATGAGCCGCCCTGGCCGGCTTTGACGCATTCGGCCCTGATCGTCACCGGCGACGCAGCGCATGATGCCGCCTTCCACCGGGCCGGGCTGCTGCGGGTCAGCGATCTCGACGAGCTTTTCGCGGCGGCCGAGACGCTGGGGCGCGCGCGCTCGGCCGATGCCGGCCGGCTGGCGATCGTCAGCAATGGCGAGGGGCTTGCGGCACTGGCCGCGGCGCGGCTGCGGCAGGCGGGCGGCATGGACCGGCAGCTCCGGGAGCCGACGATCGTCCGTACGGCGCAGGATTATCGCGAAGCGGTCGTTCGTCTGCTGAGCGAAAGCGATGTTGACGCCGTGCTCGCGCTCAATGCCCCGCTCGCACCGGACGCTGCCGCCGATTGCGCGCGCGCCCTGGCTGAGGCCCGTGCGGCCTCGCCGGCACCCAAACCGGTGCTGGCGGTCTGGGTCGGCGGTGGCGAGGAAATGGCGGGGATTTTCGCGGCGGCCGGCATTCCGTCTTTCGTGACGGAGCAGGATGCGATCGTCGGTTTCCAGCACCTGACGCGGCATGCCCGCCTGCTCAAGGAGCTGATGGCGACTCCGCCCGTGCTCGACGAAGGCGATCAGCCGGACATCGCGGCTGCGGCCGTGTTGGTTGAGCGGGCGATCGCGCAAGGCCGCGCCTGGCTCGAGCCCGACGAGGTTGCAGAGCTGCTCGCCCTGTTCCGGATTCCGGCGCTCGGCCTCGTCATCGCGGGAAACGCCGCCGAAGCCGCCACTGCCGCCAGGGCACAGTTCGCGGCCGGCCGCACCGTCGCCCTCAAGATCGTCTCGCCCGATGTCGCGCATAAATCGGATGTCGGCGGCGTCGAGCTCGATCTCGCCAATGAGGAGGCCGTGCGGGAAGCCGCCGGCCGGATGACCGAGCGCCTGCGGCAGCAGCGTCCCGAGGCGCGGTTGACGGGTTTCATGGTGCAGCCGATGGCGCATCGCGCCAAGGCTCGCGAACTGATCGCCGGCTTTTCCGTCGACCCGCGCTTCGGCCCGGTCATCGTCTTCGGCCGCGGGGGGACGGCGGCCGAACTCATCGCCGACACGCATGTGGCGCTGCCGCCGCTCGATCTCGCCTCGGCCGAGAGCCTGATCGCCCGGACGCGGGTTTCCCGCATCCTTGCCGCCTATCGTGACGTCCCAGCCGCCGACCGGCGTGCCATCGCCGCCGTCCTGGTGGCGCTCGGCAACATCGCCTCGGCGCTGCCGCAGATCCGCGCGATGGATCTCAATCCGATCCTCGCCGATGCGAACGGCGTCGTCACGGTCGATGCGCGCGTCGTGCTGGAACCGGACCCGGCACGGCGGCGCCGGCCGGCGATCCGGCCCTATCCCGGCAGCTGGAGCTCGCAGCTCGTGCTCGGTGAGCGGCGCTTCTTCATCCGCCCGATGAAGCCGGAGGATGAGTTGCTGATCGGCGCGATGCTGGCCCGGGTCACGGCGGAAGACCTGCGCTTGCGCTTCTTCGCGCCGCTGAAATCGTTCAGCCACGCCTTTCTCGCCCGCCTGACCCAGCTCGACTATGCGCGGGAGATGGCCTTCATCGCCATCGAGGAGGGCAGCGGGGACGCGGCGGGCGCCGTTCGCCTGCATGCCGATCCCGGCCATGTCGAGGCCGAATATGCGATCCTGCTGCGCTCCGACCTGAAAGGCATCGGGCTTGGCCGTGCGCTCATGGAGCTGATCATCGACTGGGCCAAGGCCGAGGAGCTGCAGCGCGTCCATAGCCAGGTCCTGGCCGAGAACGGGCCGATGCTCGCGCTCTGCCGCGATCTCGGCTTCGAGATCACGCTCGATCCCGACGATGTTTCCGTCAAGCGCGTCGCGCTCGACTTGAGCGCGACTGGCAGCAAACGGCCCGCAAAGCGCCGGCCGCGGCGCGGATAGCGTGACGACCTTTGCGATGCGGGCCAGCCGGAATGCCGGCCGGCCCGCGCCGGTAGCCCGTTTCTATGACAGGCTGTTGGGACGCTGCGTGACCAGCGCGCCGACGGCGTCGGCGGTGGCCGCCGACAAGGTCCAGCCGAGATGGCCGTGGCCGGTGTTGTAGAACACCCGCGGATTTCGGCCGTGCATGACGCGTGGAACCATATCCGGCATCATCGGCCTCAAGCCGGCCCAGGGGATGACCTGGCGCGTGCTCATCTTCGGGAAATGCTGGCGACACCAGGCGATCAAGGGTTCGACGCGCGCGGCCCGGATATCCTTATTGTAGCCGTTGAACTCCGCCGTTCCGGCGACGCGGAAGCGCGACGCTCCCAGGCGGCTGGTGACGATCTTGGCCTGATCGTCGAGCAGGCTCGTCCAGGGAGCGGCGTCCTGGTCGGCCTTTTCCGGCAGTTCCACCGTGATGGAATAGCCCTTCACCGGATAGACGTTCATCCGATCGCCGGCCTTCGCGGCGAGCTGGCGCGAGCCGACACCGCCGCAGATCACGATCGAATCGAAGGTCGCGACCTGCGCCTCCTGTGCGCGCGGTTCCGCAGCGGACAGGCTGAAGCCGATCTCGACCGAGCGCGTCCCGGGCGTGATCGAGAGGACATCGACGCCGAACCGCATCTCGGCGCCCAGCCTTTCACAGGCGCGCGACAGGCCGGCCGTGAATTTGTGGATGTCGCCGGTGAAGTCCGAAGGGGTATAGAACCCGCCATGGAAGTCGCCATGCAGGGCGGGCTCGATCGACCGGATATCCTGCGGAGTCACCGCCTTCCGCTCCAGCCCGGCCTTGGCGAGGAGCGAGGTCACCCGCGCGGCGGCCTCGAAATCCTTCCTGCCGCGATAGACGTGCAGGATTCCGCGCTCCTCGCAGTCGAAGGCGATGCCTTCCGCCGCCGCGATCGTTCGCAGGTGGTGCCGTGCCTCCATCGCCAGGCGGGCGGTCGTAATGGTGTTTTCCTCGTAGCGCGGGATGGCGGCAACGAATTCGGCCATCCAGGAGAGCTTGTGCCATCCCGGCCGCGGGCTGACGAGCAGCGGCGCGCCCGGCGTGAACATCCATTTGATGCCCTTCAGCATCGTCGCCCAGCTGTTCCAGACCTCGGCATTCGAGGCGGAGAGCTGGCCGCCATTGGCGAAGGAGGTCTCCATCGCGGCATAGGGATGCCGCTCGAACACGGTGACATGGCAGCCGCGTTTGAGAAGGTTGTAGGCGGTGGTGATGCCGGTGATCCCGGCGCCGATCACGGCGATGTTGAGGTTTTCTATCGACAAGAAGGCGCTCCTTCCGCAGTCCCTGCGGAGATGGCGCCCCCTCTGTCATTGGCCTGAGAGCTTCGCCTGCGCTCATCATCGAGCGGCAGACTTACACCGTCGGCGGGAGCGACTGCTCCGCTTTTCAGAGTTTCAATTCGGGTGCGGTTCTTTTGCCTGAGAGTTTCCGGGGCGGTTGCTCCGTCGGCGCCTTCCCGGATGACCCGAGACGATCTCTCCCGCGAATTTTCGTGATCGTGACACTGTTCCGGTATGCCGGCTCCGGGAGCGTATCTTTCCCGCAGCTGGCCGTTTCCCTCCTCGGCCGGGTCAGATGCCAGGCGATGCTGGCGCTGCGCGCTTCGGCGTCAAGGCTTTGCGCCCGGTCCCGCAAGGCGATCGAGGAACCGATCGGCATGAGGTTGCCAGAACGCGCGGCCTTCCGCCGTCGGGAACAATCTGTGCCCGTCTTCGCCGAAGGAGTCCAGAAGGTGATATTCGGCATCGCCGCCGGCCGAGCGATAGGCCTGCGCCATGCGCGACGTCAGGGTGCTGTCGAAGAAGCGATCGTTCCGAGTGTAGATCCACAAGGTCGGGACCTTCGACGAGCGCCCGAACGTCGCCGCTGCATCGATCAGGCTGTCCGGCGAACAATTCTGGTTCGGCTTGCCTCCGGCATAACCGCCGCGACCGCCGGCGAAATTGATGACAGCTCGTACGCCCGTTGGACTCCGGCTCGCCGCGGCCAGCGAACCCCAGCCGCCGGCCGACTGGCCCACCAGCAGGATGTCGTCAGCCCGGACCGTATCGAGGCCCGCGAAATAGCGGGCGACGTTCTGGATGTCGTCCGCTGTCGCCAGCCCGCCGCCGACGTAGTCGGGCTTGCTGCAGGGGCCATAGGCCTCGGCCCAGACGCCGCCGCGCGGACCGTAGCCACGGCGCAGCGGCAGCACGACCATGTAGCCGCGGGACAGCAGCCAGTCCGCGCCCGCCCGATATTCGGGAGGCGCCATCGTCTTGCGCGCGGCAGCGTTTGCAGGCGAGCCGTGGCTGACGATCGCAAGCGGGAACGGACCGGGCCCCGATGGAACGAGGACGCGCGTCGGCAGCAGGATGTCGACACCCTGCGCGTCCTTGCCCACGGGAACGAACCAGGCCTGTTCGCCGGAGCGCTCGGCGTCGGCGGAGAGACGCCCTGGCCGCGGATATTCGACGATCTCCCAGGGATTGGTGGGCGCTGCCTGCGCCGATGGAACCAGACCCAGCGCCAGCACCGAGGCGGCAGCGGCATATTTCAACGGAACGATCCAATCAGCAGCGGAGGCGATGCCCGATGCGAAGAGAGACATATTCGTATTCCACCTCTGTTGATTTTCTTTAAGGAAGTAGTTTGACGATTTCGAGTCAAGTGATATTGCATTGCATCAAGGTAATTTTGACCGTATCTGCGATGTATTCAAAAAAGTATTTTGATTATGCATTTAAAGCATAATCTTATGCTTGATGATCTCGGCGATTAACAACATTCTTCTCCCAACAATATCGCGGTCGAAGCGACCTTGATGTCGATTTCGATCCGCTTGGGAGGGATATCCGACATGTTGATCCGATTTGCCCGCGCCGCTCTGGCGGGCTCGCTCCTGCTCGGCTGTGCCGCGACATCGGGGCAGGCTGCGACGCCCAAGGACGTGTTCGTCATGGCGAGCGACCTTACGACCTTCATCACCTTCGACCCGGCCGCGGCCAACGAGTCGTTCCCCAATGAATTGCTGCGGCAGATGTGCACGCCGCTGCTGTCGCTCGACCATCAGGACCCGTCGAAGGTGGTCGCAGGCGTCGCCGAGACATGGTCGAGCTCCCCGGACGGGAAGACGTGGACCTTCTCCATCCGGCGCGGCATGGTCTTCGCCTCGGGCAAGCCGGTGACGTCGTCGAGCGTCGCCTGGTCGATGCGCCGGTCGCTGAAGCTGAACCTCGTCACCGCCAGCCTGATGCGCGACTGGGGGCTGAATTCGCCGGACCAGATCGCGACGCCGGACGACCATACGCTCGTCATCACCCTGACGAAGGATCTCGCGCCGTCGATCACGCCTTTCGCCTTCACCAACCACCGCCTGGGCGCGGCGCTCGACCGCGACACGGTGATGGCGAATGAGAAGGAGGGCGATCTCGGCGCCGGCTGGCTGAACACCAATGTCGCCTGCTACGGCCCCTACCGCCTGAACACCCTGCGCGCCCAGGAAGTCGTGATCCTGGAAGCCTATCCGAAGTACTGGAGCGGGGCGCCAGCGATGAAGCGGATCATCGTGCGGCATGTGCCGGAGCCGGGCGCGCAGCGGCTGCTGCTCGAGAAGAACGACATCGACTACGCCAAGTCGGTCGAGGCCTCGTCGCTTGCCGCCATGGTCGCCAACCCCGACCTGCGCTTCCAGTTCAAGCCGCGGCTCGACAGCGTCTATCTCGCGCTCAACCAGAAGGACCCGGTCCTCACCAATCCGAAGGTGATCGAGGCCTTCCGCTACCTGATCGACTATCAGGGCCTGAGCGAGACGGTGCAGAAGGGGCGCGCCGAAATCCGGCAGAGCTTCGTGCCCGCCGGCGTGTTCGGGGCGCTGCCGAAAGGCGAGAACCCCTATCGGCTCGACATCGCCAAGGCGAAGTCCCTGCTCGCCGAAGCCGGTTATGGCGACGGGTTCAAGAAGACGATCCTGACGATGACGAACTACCCCTTCCCGGATCTGGCGCAGAACCTGCAGCAGAATGCCGCGAAGGCCGGCGTCACGCTGGAGGTCCGGACCATGGCGACGGCGCAGCTCTACACGCTGATGCGCAGCCGCGACTTCCAGATGCTGATGGCAGTCTACGACTACGACTATCCGGACGCCAACGATATGGCGCTGCGGATGGCCTACAACCCCGACAACAGCGATGCCGCGAAGGCCACCAACTTCCTCGCCTGGCGCGCGGCCTGGGCACCGAGTGCCTGGTTCAAGGAACAGGTCGAAACCGCCCAGCGCGAGCGCGATCCGGTCAAGCGCGCGGCGCTCTATGCCGAGCTGCAGCGCCGCCACATGCAGGAATCGCCGATCATCGGCATCTTCCAGCGGCTGGGCGCGATGGCCCTGCACAAGCGGGTCAAGCGCTTCGACTACAACGGCGCCGAGATCTTCTACGACACGATCCAGAAGGACTGAGCCGTGAGCTCCCTGACCGATCTCGCGCCGCCGCGGCCTGTCCGCTCGCGCCGGCCGCGCTGGGTGCTTCCCGCCCTGCGCGGCAGCTTCTCCATCGCGCTCACCCTGCTCGGCCTGCTGGCGCTGACCTTCTTCATCGGCCGCGTGCTGCCCTTCGATCCGATCGCCGCCGTGGTCGGTGAGAAGGCCGACGCCAGCGTCTACGAGACCGTCCGCGCCAAACTGGGGCTCGACCAGCCGCTCTATGTCCAGTTCGGCCTGTTCCTGCGCGACATGCTGAGCGGGAATTTCGGGCGGGCGATTTTCACCGGCAATGCCGTCGCCGACGATCTCAGGCACGTCATCCCGGCAACGGTCGAGCTCGCCACCGTCGCCATCATCATCGGCTGCGGTTTCGGCATCCCGCTCGGCGTCGCGGCGGCGGTCTATCGAGGACGGCCGATCGACCATGCCGTGCGGCTGCTATCGCTCGTCGGCCACTCGGTTCCGATCTTCTGGCTCGGCCTGATGGGGCTGATCATCTTCTACGCCTGGCTCGGCTGGGTCGGCGGCTCCGGGCGGGTCGACATCTTCTATCTCGACGCCGTGCCGCGGCGGACGGGCATGCTGCTGGTCGATTCCCTGCTGGCCGGCGACTGGGACGTCTTCGTCAGTGCGTTCAGGCACATCATCCTGCCGGCGCTCCTGCTCGGCTATTCCTCGATGGCCTATATCAGCCGCATGACCCGCAGCTTCATGCTCGACCAGCTCGGGCAGGAATATGTCACCACGGCGCGGGTCAAGGGGCTGTCGCGGCGGCGCGTGGTCTGGGGCCATGCCTTCCGCAACGTGCTGGTCCAGCTCGCGACCATCGTCGCGATTTCCTATGGCGGGCTGCTCGAAGGGGCGGTGCTCACCGAGACGGTCTTCGCCTGGCCCGGCTTTGGCCAGTACCTGACCACCGCGCTGATGATCGGCGACATGAACGCTGTGCTCGCCTGCACGCTCATCGTCGGGCTGGTCTTCATCTGCCTGAACCTGATCACCGACCTCCTCTATCGCTTCCTGGACCCGCGCACCCGATGACGGTTCAATCTTTCGAGCGCAGCGCCCCGTTGCGATCCTGGCTTCTCGCCGAAGCGCCGGAATCCGGCTTCCAGGCCTGGTCGCAGAGCTTCTATCTCGCCTGGCTGCGCCTGGCCGGGAACCCCCTGGCGGTTCTCGGCGTGATCGTCCTGCTGGCGGTCGGGCTAGTCGCGCTGATGGCGCCGTGGATCGCCACCCACTCGCCCTTCGAGCAGGTCCTGGCCGAGCGGCTCCAGCGCCCGAGCGCGGCGCATTGGCTGGGAACCGACGAGCTTGGCCGGGATGTCTTCAGCCGCATCGTCTACGGCGCCCGGACCACGCTTTACATCGTCGGCCTCGTCGCCGTGATCGTCGGGCCGATCGGCCTGTGCATCGGCGCGACCGCCGGTTATCTCGGCGGCTGGGTCGAAGCCCTGCTGATGCGGATCACGGATATCTTCCTGTCCTTCCCGAGCCTAATCCTGGCTCTGGCCTTCGTCTCGGCGCTCGGCCCCAGTCTCGACAATGCGATCATTGCCATCGCGCTCTCGTCCTGGCCGGGCATCGCGCGCCTTGCCAGGGCGGAAACGCTGACGATCCGCTCCAGCGACTATGTCGACGCCGTCCGTGTGATGGGGGCCTCGACGCCGCGGATCATCTTCAAGCACGTCATGCCGATGTGCCTGCCCTCGGTCGTCGTGCGGGTGACGCTGAGCATGGCCAGTGTCGCGCTGACGGCGGCGGGGCTCGGCTTCCTCGGCCTGGGCGCGCAGCCACCGACACCGGAATGGGGCGCGATGCTCTCGACCGCTCGGCAATATCTGCTCGAGCATTGGTATCTCGCCGCCATGCCGGGCCTCGCCATCCTGACCGTCAGCCTCGCCTTCAACCTGTTCGGCGACGGGTTGCGCGACATGCTGAACCCGCGCAGCTGAGGGAGATGGTGATGACCCCGAACAGTCCCATCCTCACGGTCGAGGATCTGCGCGTCGGCTTCCCGACGCCGCGCGGCACGGTGGAAGCCGTGCGCGGCATCAGCTTCGCGATCGGCCGCAACAAGGTCGGCATTGTCGGCGAATCCGGCTCCGGCAAGTCGATGACCGGCCGCGCCATCCTCAAACTGCTGCCGGGAGGCGCGACGTCGGCCGTCAAGTCGATGAAGCTCGGAGACACCGATCTCGCGGAGTTGAGCGAAAACGAGATGCTGGGCATCCGCGGCAAGCGCATCTCGATGATCCTGCAGGACCCCAAATATTCGCTCAATCCGGTCATGCGGGTCGGGCACCAGATCGCCGAGGCTTTTCGCGTGCATCATCGCGCTTCCAAGGCCGAGGCCGAGGAGCGGGCACTGGAGATGCTCGCCGCGGTCCGCATCCGCGAGCCCAGGCGCGTCTTCTCGCTCTATCCGCACGAGGTCTCCGGCGGCATGGGGCAGCGCATCATGATCGCGATGATGCTGATCCCGGAGCCCGAGCTGATCATCGCGGACGAGCCGACCTCGGCGCTCGACGTCACCGTGCGGCTCCAGGTCCTGGCCATTCTCGACGATCTCGTGAGCACGCGCGGCATCGGGCTGATGTTCATCAGCCATGATCTCAACCTTGTCTCGAGCTTCTGCGACGAGGTGCTGATCATGTATGCGGGGCGCATCGTCGAGCGCTGCCCCGCTGCGGAACTCCATCAGGCGAAGCATCCCTATACGCGCGGCCTGCTGGCCTCGCTGCCCCGGCTCGAAGACGGCCACAAGCGCCTGCGGGTGCTGGAGCGCGACCCTTCCTGGCGCGACGAACCCATTCCGGCGGAAGCATGATCGAAGTCAGCCAGCTGCGCGTCGCCTTCGGCGCGGAAGAAAACCAGACCATCGCCGTCGACGACGTCTCCTTCATGATCCCGGAAGCGACCGTCTATGGGCTGGTCGGAGAATCCGGCTGCGGCAAGACGACGATCCTGCGCTGCCTCTGCGGCCTCAACCGGCAATGGTCCGGCGCGATAAGGGTCAACGGGAAGGCTGTCGGGCCGGTGCGCGATCTCGCCTTCTACCGGATGGCCCAGATCGTGTTCCAGGACCCTTACGGCTCGCTGCATCCTCGGCACACGGTCAACACCATCCTGTCTGAGCCGTTGCTGGTGCACGGCATCGACGATATCGGCATGCGCGTCTCTCGCGTCCTTTCCCAGGTCGGACTCGGCGAAAACTTCCGCTTCCGCTACCCGCATCAGCTCTCGGGCGGCCAGCGCCAGCGTGTGGCGATCGCACGGGCGCTGATCCTCGAACCGCGTATCCTCTTCTTGGACGAGCCGACCTCGGCGCTCGATGTCTCCGTCCAGGCGGAGGTGCTCAACCTGCTGCGCGACATCCAGGTCGAGCAGGGCCTCACCTGCGTCCTCGTCAGCCACGACCTTGCCGTGGTCGCGAATCTCTGCAACCGGCTCGCCGTGATGAACCAGGGCAAGCTGGTCGAGGAGCTGAGTGTCGCGGACCTGATGTCGGGCCGGGCCCATAGCGGCTACACGCAGAGGCTGATCGCAGCCAGCACGGGCTATGATCGCGCGCTGGTCAGCCTCGATTCGGATTAACCCGCCTTGCGTTGGCGGAAGAGGGCGATGCCGGCGGGGCACTGTCACCGGACGTTGCCGCGTGCTGCCATCCTGACGAGCTAGTGCAAATCCGCAATTCTTCGGATTGCAGAATTGCTCTAGGCCTTTGTTTTATCGCATTTTCTTCACGCGAACCGGTGCCCACTTCGCTCGAAAATGCTCTGGGGGGAAGCGATGGAGGTCAAATGGTTGGAGGATTTCCTCAGCCTGGCGAGCACAGCCAGCTTCTCGCGCTCCGCAGCCGAGCGTCATGTGACCCAGTCGGCCTTCAGCCGCCGTATCCGGCAGCTTGAGGATTGGGTCGGCCTGCCCCTGATCGACCGGGCTACCTATCCGGTCCGCTTGACCACGGCGGGAGAGAGTTTTCGCGGGACGGCGCAGGATTTGCTGCAGGATCTGCTGCGCGCCAGGGACAGCCTGCGCGAGAAACAGGGCCTGCGCGCCAATACCTTGAGCTTCGCCGCGCTCCACACCTTGTCGCTGACCTTCTTCCCACAATGGCTGCGACGGATCGAGCCGCGCTGCGGCGGGCTCAGGACGCGGGTGAGCGCCGACAATAACGGGATCGACTCCCTCGTGACGTTGCTGCGGGAGGGCGGCAGCGATTTCCTGCTGATGTATTCGCACAGCGCCGTGCCCGTCTTCATCGGCGACAGCGACATCACGCATGCGCGCCTGGGCGACGAGCGGGTCATTCCGGTCTCGGCTCCCGATGCGAACGGCCGCCCCATCCACCGGATCGAGCCGGGAGCGGCGCCGGCCCGCCATCTTGCCTATGGAACCGGGTCGTTCTTCAGCCACGCGCTGGCGGATCTGTTCGCGAGCAGGTCGCTCGAGCGCGTCACGATCCACGAGAACACGATGTCCGAGGGCCTGAAGGCGATGGCGCTGGCCGGCTGGGGACTGGCCTGGATACCGGAGAGCATCGTGCGGCTCGACCTTGCCGGCGGGCAACTCGTGCGCGCGGCCGACCCCAGCTGGGATCTGACGGTCGACATCAGGCTTTATCGCTCTCTGTCGAATGCTCGCCCCGTGGTGGAGCAATTCTGGAACATCGTCAGCACAGAGGAACACGGGCCGGCAGGCGTCAAACCGCAACTGGCCCGCTGCTGACGGTCTGTCGGGATCCGGGAAGGGCGCGGCGAAAGGGCCGCATTGGCGCTGCAACGCGGAGGCTAGAAGGTCCGCTCCACGAAGAGCTGCGCCGAGCTCTGCCGGCCGGAGAGGCTCGTTGCACGTGCGTTGCCGGCGAGTTCGAGCTTCTGCCAGGCCAGTGAACCCTCGAGACCGAGGCGTAACCCGTCGATCGGTGTCCATATCAGGTTGGCCGCCACGCGGTCGATCTGGATCCGGCCCGCCAACCCGGACGGATTCGGAACCGAAAGCCGGTATCGGCTGACATAGGCGTTGGTCGACCATTCATCGGTCCATTCGCGCCCGAGCGCGACCACGCCGGACCAGCCGCGTGTCGTGGGATCACCGGCCAGAACCGAAAAGGCCGTGCGCTGGTCGAGCTTCGAGCCGAGATAGGGAGCTGCGTTCACGGCACCTGCGATCTGGGCCGTCAGGGTCAGCGGCCGGTCGAGGACCTTCCTCTCCCAGGTCGCGCCGAGAATCGCAGCGCGGCCGACGCGATACGAGCCGCTGGCGCCCTGCACATCCCGCACGGCGACGCCCCCGTGCAGCGTCAGCCCGTCCTGCTCATAGAGAAGACGTATGACGCCGTCGGGGAGGCGCTTTCCCGTCGGCGGCACCACCGTGCGCCGGTCAGCGTCGACGTCTTCGAGCGACAGCGACAGGCCGAGCTCATCGGTCAATTGCCGCTCGTAGCCGATCAGCGCGACGGTCCGGTTGGGAATCCGCCCAAGGAAGGTGAAATCGTCGCCGGTCCAGAAGTCGAAGCGCGAGCTCGCAAGTCCGAAGGCGAATGCCCCGAACGTGACGCTGGCCTCACTCATCGTGAGTTCGCTGCTTTCGCTGGTTGCGTCCACCGAAAACTCGAAGGCGCTCGCGAGATACCGGCCCTCCGCCAGCATTTGCCCGGTCTCGATCCGGAAGGTCGTGCTCAGAGGGGAGCTTAGGGCATTTTGCGGCACCAGCCCGGTCATCCGCGCGAGATCACTCGCCCTGTAGCCGTCGTGCTGGACGCCGACATTGACCGTGCCGGATACCGCGATGCAGGTGCCGGTGCCCGGCGAGATGAAGCCGCGGGGGCTTTCATCATCCTCATCGTCGTCCTCATCCTCGTCGTCGTCCTCGTCGTCGCTTGCCGCTGCGGGTTTTGGGGCGGCTGGCCGGGAAAAAAACGGTGCTGGATCGGGTGGGGTGATCGTGCAGCTGCGCAGGAACTGCGGAGGCTTGCTCGCGGCTTGCGCGGAAGGGCATGCGAGCGCGGCGATGCAGAGGGCGGTCAGCGCGACGGAGCCACGCGCACCGATGACGGGGGCCGGAACGGACATCCGGGCCAGCATCGAGGCCGGCGATATGCCATGGTCGTCGAGCGCTGTGCGTTTCCCGATGGCCATGGCGTCCGCGGTTTAGCGCAGGGGCGGTGCGTAGAGGACGCCGCCCATGTTCCAGAGCTGGTTCAGGCCGCGAGGGATGCCGAGCTTCGAGCCGGTGCCGAGGTTGCGCTCGTAGATCTCGGCATAGTTGCCGCCGGCCTTGACGGCGCGGACCGCCCAGTCGGCATCGAGGCCGAGCGCCTTGCCGAAGCCGCCCTCCGCCCCCGTGAAGCGGCGCACGTCCGGCTTTGCCGATTTCATGGCCTCGTCGAGATTGGCCCTGGCGATGCCGAGCTCCTCGGCATTCACCAGCGCGAAGTTCACCCATTTCATCACGGTAAACCAGGCGAAGTCGTCGCTGCGCACGACCGGGCCGAGCGGCTCCTTCGAGATCACGTCCGGCAGCACGATCGCCTCGGCCGGCTTCGCCAGCTTGAGACGTTCGCCGTGCAGCGCCGACTGATCGCGGGTCAGCACGTCGCATTGCCCGGACTGGAAGGCGGACAGACTCTCCGCCGCGCTCGGAAAAGCCTTCTCCTCATAGGTCATGGAATTGGCCCGGAAGAAATCGGCGAGATTGAGCTGGGTCGTGGTGCCGGCCTCGACGCAGATCTTCGCCTTGTCGAGCGCGAGCGCATTGTCGACGCCGAGGGAGCGCTTCACCAGGAACCCTTGCCCGTCATGATAGGTGATGCCGGCGAAGGCGAGCCCGAGTTCCGCTTCGCGCCCGAGCGTCCAGGTCGAGTTGCGCGCGAGCAGATCGACCTTGCCGCCCTTCAGCGCTTCGAAGCGCTGGCTGGCCGAGAGCGGGGTGAAGGCGACCTTGTCCGCGTCGCCGAGGATCGCGGCGGCGGCGGCACGGCAGAAATCGACATCGAAGCCGCTCCACCTGCCCTGGGAGTCCTTGTCCGAGAAGCCAACCACGCCCTCGCTGACGCCGCATTGGAGGGCGCCGCGCTGCTTCACGGCGTCAAGTGTTCCGGCGCCGGCCGGAATAGCGAAGCCGAAGACGGCGGCGAGGCCGAGACCACCAAGGCGAATCCAGGAGGCTTTAGACATGTCTGTCAGTCCCTTTTGCAGATCGTCGGAGGCGGTTGGGCGAGTTACAGCGTGGCCTTGTGGCGGATGATCACCTTGGTCCCGAGCGGAACGCGCTCGTAGAGATCGGCGATGTCGCCGTTTGCGAGCCGGAAGCAACCCGACGAGATCGCCTCGCCGATCGTTTCGGGCTGGTTGGTCCCGTGGATGCGGAAGACGGTGGAGCCGAGATAGAGCGCGCGCGCGCCCATCGGATTTCCGGGGCCGCCCGCCATGAAGCGGGGCAGATAAGGCTGGCGCTGCAGCATCTCCGGCGGCGGGCGCCAATCCGGCCATTCCGCCTTGCGGCTGACCGTGACCTGCCCGGACCAGGTGAAGCCTTCGCGCCCGACGCCGATGCCATAGCGCAGCGCGCGACCATTGCCCTGGACCACATAGAGGAAGCGCTCGGCCGAATGGATCACCACAGTGCCCGGCGCCTCGCTCGAACGGAACAGCACCATCTGGCGGGCATAGGGGCCTTCGGTAATGCTGACCTCTTCCGTCGAGACGCGGCCGGGTTCGTCGCCGACCTCCATCGTCTCCTGGGTCGCCGCCGGCGGGCGCGGTTGGGCCATGGTCGCTCCCGGCGCGGCGAGCAGCGGCAGCAGGCCGAGACCAGAGAGCAGGAGGCCGCGCAGGGTGTGATCGATGGTGCTCATGTCCCGTTCACTCCGGTCAGCCGCAGCGGATGTAGATGAAGGTGCCGTAGCGCCGATGCGCATCGGCATCGACGAACCGCATCACGAGTTCCCTCGGCTTCACCGAAAGCAGTTCGCGATCCTGCGGGTCGCCGGCCGGTGCTTCGAAGCCGACATAGGTCTTGCCGCCGGCTCCCGCCTTCAACCGGAGCTCGTAGGCCTTGGGGTCGTCAGCGACATGCATCATGACGCCGTCGCCAGGACCCTTGGTGATCGTATAGGGCTGGCCGCATTGCGCCTTCGCTTCCGCTTCGGTGCGCTTGCGGTCCTTCTCCGTGTGGAAGGAGGCGATGCCCCAGCGCCCGATCAGGGCATCGCGCGAGAGACCTGCCGGGGCGGGCGCGCTCGGCGCGACGGCTGCCGATGACGGCAAGCTCTCGCCACCGCCGCAAGCGGCTAAAATCAGGGGCAGCACAAGGCCGCAAGCCAGGACGCCGGACGAAAAGTCTTTCCCATGCCGGGGGCTGCCGGGTCTCTGTCTCATCTTCCATCCTCGCAAGTTCCGGCATCGTTGCCGGCCGTGAAGCCTCGGGAGCGCCAGACCGTGTCCGTCTGGCCTCGAAGGCGCGATCGGAACCCCCGTAGGACATCCGCAAATGAGATCGTGATCAAGCCCCTTCGTTCAGATGGTTCGGCGGCGTCTCAGTCGCGCCGGAAGCGGGAAGGTGCAGCGAAAGACACGGGGCCCCTCCGAAGCCGGACGGTGTCCGCGCACAGAAGCGCGCTTCGAAGGTACTGAAATGTGTGCCGCAAGCCAGCCGGACCTCGCTGGATCCTATCGCCGCGGCAAAGGACAGGGGCGGCTAGCCGGCTATGGAACGCCGGGGCTGGCGCGCCTTTCTCGGAGAGGATGGACAGCGCCTGCACGAGGCCCGCGCAGGCGCATCGTCGGCGGACCGGGCGCACAGCACGGCGCGAGCTGCTCGATTGTGACCGGCGGCGGAATTCGGATGACAGTCTTCGGCGGTATTGGGAAGATCTCATAATCTATCTTGACGTAATTTGATGATGAAATATAATGTATGTCGATCTAATATTAAATGCTGCGCCGCAGCGTGCTTGCTATTTTTATGACATGGAGTTTGGTGAAATATAACTACTTTCTGCCCCATGCTGTTGAGCGGTAATGCGACGTGTGTATCTGAATAGACTCGGTGGATACATTTTATTATGTCAGATTTTTAGCTGGCGTCGTTAGGGTAGCTTTGGTGGGTCGATTCGAATCACTATGGCTTTGGGGGCCGGTTGATGAGATTCGCCACTTCCGGCTGGCCGGAGGCATGTACAGTTTTGGGTCGGGGCGTTCGCGGCCGCGGCTTCTTCAGTCGTAAGCATTTCGCCTCGGCCCTCATCGTGCTCCTGCCGATGGTCCTGCCGTCGTTGGCTGTTGCGCAGATTGCCCCGAGCCAGGTCACGCCGGAGACCTTGCGCCCTTCGACGCGTGCTGCGGGCGGTGGCATTGCTTTGCCGGCAACGCCGGAGCTGCGGGCGCCGATAGGCGCGGAGCGGCTGAATGTCAGGGTCGGGCGTGTCGCTGTCGAGGGGGGCTTCCCCGGCCTCGCGGATGCGACACGGGCCTTGCTGCCGCGCGTCGAGGGGCGGCGGGTCAGCGTCGCGGATACCTATGCCTTCGCCAATGCGGTCGAGCAGGTCTATGCGGCTGCGGGTTATGTCCTGGCTCGCGTCGTCCTGCCGCCGCAGCATCTGCGCGACGGCGGTGCGATCCGCCTGCTGGTGATCGATGGCCAGATCGAAGCCGTGGACGTTTCGGGTGTTCCCGAACGGGTTCGCGCTGTCGTCGCGGGCCGGACGGCGAGTCTCGTCGGGGTGCCGCGCCTGACGCTCGCCGAGATCGAGCGACGCCTGCTGATCGCCGGCGATGCGCCGGGCGTTCGCTTGAAGAGCACGCTGATGCGCGGCCAGCGCGACGGCGGAACGCGGCTCGTGCTGGAAGGCACCCATCGCCTGCTGAGCGGCAGCATCGGTGCGGACAACCGGCTCGACACGACGCTCGGCCGATGGCAGCTCAACGGCAATCTCGCGCTGAACAGCCCTTTCGGCTTCGGCGAGCAATTCTACGGTGCGGTCGGTTCCGGCACCGATCTCGGGCAGGCTTTCGGCGCCGATGCCAGGCTGCGGCTGTTCGGTGGCGGTGCCGTCATTCCGCTGGGCTCCGATGGCTGGACCATCAACCCGGAATACACCCATAGCCAGACGCAGCCGACCCCGCTGCCGGGAGCTCCCGCGACCCGGGGGACATTCGAGCGCCTGGCCCTGCGCAGTTCCTATCCGCTGATCCGCACGCGCACGCAGGCCTTGAATGTCGACGTTTCGCTGGAAGCCATCCGGCAGCGCACCGAGGCTCTGGGTTTCGGGGTCGACCTGAGCCGCGATCGCTACGCGGTGCTGAGAGCCGGGGCGACCTATGGGACGGCATTCCCCTGGGGCATGACGACCCAGGCGAATGCGACCTATTCGCAAGGTCTCGGCGGACGCGACCGGGCTGATGCGGTGGCATCCCTGGTTCCGCTGTCGCGTTTGGGCGGCGACCCTGATTTCTCCAAGCTCTCGGCAAGTGTGCGCGTCGTCCAGACGCTGCCCTGGGAGATGCAGTTCGATCTGACCGCCAGGGCGCAGTGGGCGTTCAACCAGCCGATGCTGAGCTCGGAGCAGTTCTCTCTCGACGGCCTTGATCAGGTTTCCGCTTTCGCGGCCGGGACGTTCAACGTTGATCAAGGCGCGACATTGCGGGGTGAATTGGGGCGCTCGTTCGGCGTCTCCCGGGACGGTTGGGGCGCGACGCTGACGCCTTACCTCTTCGCCAGCGGCGGGCGTGGCGAGATCTTGATGCCGACCGCTGTCGAGCGTGCCTGGATCAGCGCGGCGGCGTCGGGTGTCGGCCTGCGCATCGCCGGGGACGTCGCCGACGGCGCAGTGAAGCCGATCATCAGCGCGGAGGTCGGGCGCAGCTTCTCCACCGTCGCAGGCGAGCGCGAAGGCTGGCGCGGCAATCTGGCGGTGTCGGTGCGGTTCTGAGCGCGGCGCCCGATCGGGCGCCGCGACAAGGTTTTCGGGAATAGGCGTCCGGCGGGCGTGGGGGAGATCGCGGTGGGTGTCTCGGGCATTCGTCGCGTGGGGGCAGGACAGATGACGATCAAGACTGCGAATCGGTGCAACAGGCTGAGGCTGGCTCCGGCGACGACGGCCGCCCTGCTGGCCTCGACGGCTCTGGTCTCCGCGCAAACCGCCCTGCCGACGGGTGGCCAGGTCGCCGCCGGCTCGGTCGCGATCAGCGCATCCGGCCCCGCGATGACGGTGACCCAGGGGTCCCAGCGGGCGATCGTCAACTGGCAGGGCTTCTCCGTCGGCCAGCCGAACAGCGTGCATTTCGCCCAGCCCTCGGCGTCCTCGGCGATCCTGAACCGCGTGACCGGATCGGCGTCCTCCACGATCGCCGGGCAGATCACAGGCAATGGTCAGGTTTTCCTCGTCAATCCGAACGGCATCGCCATCACCGCAACCGGGACGGTCAAGGTCAGCGGCGGCTTCGTCGCCTCGACGCTGGGTATCGAGGACCGGGATTTCATGGCCGGGCGCCTGCAATTCAATGGCGGACCGGCCCCGGCAGCGGTGTCGAATGACGGTGCGATCACCGCTGGTTCGGGCGGCTTCGTCGGGTTGCTCGGCGGCGTGGTTTCCAACGGAGGCACGATCAGCGTCCCGCTTGGCCGCGTCGGCCTCGGTGCGGCGGCGCAGGCGACGCTCGATCCGACCGGCGACGGTTTTCTGCAGGTCGCCGTGCCATCAGGCACGACCACTGCCGACGGCAAGGCGTTGATCGATGTGTCCGGCAAGGTCTCCGCTTATGGCGGCCGGGTCGAGATCAAGGCGGCGACCGCGCAGGCCGCGGTGCGCGACGCGATCAACGTGTCCGGCAAGGTTTCGGCCAGCTCGATTTCCGGCCGCAACGGCTCCGTCGTGTTGGGCGGCGGCGATGGCGGCACCGTGCGCGTCGCGGGCCGCGTTTCCGCCTCGGGACGTGACGGCGCCGGCCGGGTCGCAATCTCCGGCCGCGTCGTCGAGGTCGCCAAGGGAGCCGCCGTCAAGGCGCGCAGTGAGCAGGGCCAGGGCGGATCGGTCGCGCTCAAGGGCGATATCGTCAACAACAGCGGCACGGTCGACGCCTCCGGCGCGAGCGGCGGCGCGATCGACATCGCCGGGATCAGCATCGGCAGCTACGGCGTCTGGAACCTCCAGGGCGTTGCTGGCGCCGGCGGCGCTTTCACGGCCCGTGGCGCGCAGAGCTATGTCGAGACGACGTCCGGCATGGTCCTGGCGTCGGGCGCGACCGGCGGCGGCGCCGTGCGCATCGGCGGCGACTATCAGGGCGGCGGCACGCTGGCGCATGCCGCGACGACGACGATCAGCCCCGCGACGACGATCCGGGCTGACGCGACCCAGGCCGGCAACGGCGGCAGCGTCGTTGTCTGGTCCAGCGCAAAGACTGATTTCTACGGCGCGATCAGCGCGCGCGGCGGACAGGCCGGCGGCAATGGCGGGCTGGTCGAGGTCTCCTCGAAGGGCGATCTGGTGTTCGGCGGCTCGGCCGCGGTCAATGCGCCGCTGGGCACGAGCGGCACCGTCCTGCTCGACCCCAAGAACATCGTCATCGACGACGCGACGGGGAAATATCCGCAGTATCAGCTCATTGATCCCTTACAGGGTGCCGGGAACAACCAGTTCGGTTCGAACGTCGCCCAGCTTCAGGGCGTCGGCAAGACCGTCGTCACGGCCCACGGCACCGCGATCGGCGGGCAGAACGGGGCCGGAGCGGTCTATCTCTACGACACCGTCACGGGCGCGCTGATCTCGACGCTGACCGGAACGTCTGCGAACAATTTCGTCGGCAATGGCGGCATCACGACTCTGAGCAACGGCAATTACGTCATCCGCTCGGCCAATTGGACCGGCAACACGGGCGCGGTGACCTGGGGGAGCGGGGCGACGGGCGTATCGGGGGCGGTCTCGTCGTCGAACAGCCTCGTCGGCTCGGCCGCGAACGACAGCGTCGGCGGCAACGGCATCACCGTGCTCAGCAACGGCAACTATCTCGTCGCCAGCGGTGGCTGGGGCGGCAACCTGGGTGCGGTGACCTGGGCCTCCGGCGCTACGGGGATCGTCGGTGCAGTCTCGTCATCGAACAGTCTCGTCGGCTCCACGATCGGTGACGTGGTCGGGAGCTACGTCATCACGACGCTGGGCAACGGCAATTATGTCGTCCGGACCGACAACTGGAACGGCACCCTGGGCGCGGTGACCTGGGGCAATGGCACGACGGGCGCGACGGTCGGCGCTGTGTCGGCGTCGAACAGCCTCGTCGGCTCGACGGCAGGCGACAATGTCGGCATTCAACCCGTCATCGCGCTGAGCAATGGCAACTATGTCGTCCGCACCCCAGTATGGGGCGGCAACAAGGGCGCGGTGACCTGGGGCAATGGCGCGACGGGCGCCACGGTCGGAGCGGTCTCGTCATCGAACAGCCTCGTCGGCACGGCCGTGACCGATCGTGTCGGTTTTGGCACCAATGTCGTCACGGAGCTGGCCAACGGCAACTATGTCGTGACCACCGTCAACTGGAGCACGAGCAAGGGCGCCGTGACCTGGGGGAGCGGGACGTCGGGCGTTTCCGGCGAGATATCGTCATCGAACAGCCTCATCGCTTCGACCAACGGCAGCTCCCTCGGCTTCAGGACGGCCGGCGACACGAACGACGTCTTCATCGCAAGCTCCGCGAACGATTCGACATCCGGCCGTGTCTATGTCGGCCTCGGTGATCTCAACGCGCTGACCTTCGACCGCGTCATGGCGCAGGACGTGACGATCCGCAGCGATGCGATCACGCGCCAGCTCAATGCGGGCTCGGCCCTGACCCTGCAAGCCTCCAACGACATCACCGTCAACAGCGCGATCACCGCGAATAATCCGGCGGGCAATGGCGGCCATCTCACTTTGCAGGCCGGACGCAGCATTCTCGTCAACGCGGCGATCACCACAGACAACGGCAACCTGACGCTGATCGGCAACGACCGCCTCGCCAATGGCGTCGTCGATGCCCAGCGCGATGCCGGGGCAGCCGTGATCACGCTGGGAGCGGCAGTCGATGCGGGCACCGGAACGGTCGATGTCCAGCTGCGGGACGGCGCCGGCAAGACCAACACGGCTGCAGGCGCCATCACGCTCGGCACGGTCACGGCCGGCAAGGTCAGCGCCGTGAACAGCTCGGCCAGCGGCGGCCTGACGCTCGACGGAACCGTGACCGCCAGCGGCACCGGCGATGCCGTCGTCCTCGCCTCCAACGGCGCCTTCACCAACAATGCCGGCGCCGGGGCCTTGTCGCTCACCGGCGGCGGGCGCTGGCTGGTCTATTCCGACGCTCCGGCTACGGCGAGCTTCGGCAATCTCGACAGCGGCCAACGGGCGATCTGGAACGCCTCCTATGCCACCCTGGCGCCCGGCATCGTGGCGCAGACCGGCAACCGCTATCTCTTCGCCTACCGGCCGACGCTGACCTATACCTCGACGGATCTCGCCAAGACCTATGGCGACGACGCCGCCGCTTCCCTAGCTTCGGCCTATACCGTGTCGGGCCTCAACGCCGGTGTCGCCAATGCGTATCTCGGCGATACGCTCGGCAGCGTCGTTTCCGGTTCGGCGAGCGTGACCTCGACCGGCGCGTCTGCCGCGGCGGGCGTGGCCGGATCACCCTATGCGATCACGGTCGCGCAAGGGTCGCCGAGTGCGAGCACGGGTTATGCTCTCGCCTTCAACAGCGCGGGCCTGCTGACGGTGACGCCGCGCGCGGTCACAGTGACGGCCTCTTCCGGGCAGGGCAAAGTCTACGGCAATGTCGATCCGACCCTGACCTATGCGGTCACGGCCGGCAGTCTGGTCGGAGCCGATATGCTCTCCGGTTCGCTCGGCCGCGCGGCCGGTGAGAATGTCGGCAACTACGCGATCAATCGGGGTACGCTGGCGAACCCCAACTATGCGGTGAGCTTTGTCGGCTCGAATTTCGGGATCACGCCGCGGGCTGTGACGGTCTCCGCGACGGCCGGCCAGAGCAAGGTCTACGGCACAATGCCGACGCAGCGCTGGCCTATACGGTAACGGTCACCTCGTTGGAATGGATGCCTTCTCCGGTGCATTGAGCCGCGCGGCCGGCGAAAACGTCGGCAACTACGCGATCAACCAGGGCTCGCTGGCGCTGAACGCGAACTATACGCTGAGCTATGCCGGTTCGAATTTCGGGATCACGCCATGATCGGTGACGGTCTCGGCGACGGCTGGGCACGGCAAGACCTATGGTGATGTTGATACGGCGCTGACCTATTCGATGACGGCTGGCAGCCTTGTCGGAGCGGATACCTTCTCCGGCGCGCTGAGCCGTGCGGCCGGCGAGAACGTCGGCACTTATGCGATCGGTCAGGGCTCGCTCACGCTTGGCGCGAACTATGCGGTGAGCTTTGTCGGCTCGAATTTCGGGATCACGCCGCGGGCGGTGACGGTCTCCGCGGCGGCCAGCCAGGGCAAGGTCTATGGTGATGCCGATGCCGCGCTGGCCTACAGCCTCACTGCTGGCAACCTGGTGGGAGCGGATACGCGATGCGATCGTCGAACGCCTGCGCTCTCTCGGCGCATTCGAGGTCATCGTGATCAAGGCGAATGAAGAGCGCGTTATGGCGCTGCAGGCGCTCATATGCCTCGCTGCGGAGGGACAGGGGCGATAGCCGTCAGGTCCGTCGTCAGAATGATTGGTACAGGTCGCGGCGTTGATTGGCGGAGTGTGGGCCTCATCTTTTGAGGGATGCTATTCGGCAAGCTTACGGTGCTGCAGGCGCCGTCGCTGCGCTGGTGAATGATGCGAGGCCTCGGCCTAACTGTCGTTTCCAAGAAGGTTGTTCAGTCTTTGCCAAGGGCTGATGTGGCCGATGCCGGCGTGAGGTCTGCAGAGATTGTAGCGGTCGATCGAGGGCTGGATGCCTGTCCAAGGCTCGGCAGGATTTCGGTGTAGGCCAGGCGCGAGCATCTCCCGCGCCTTCGCCCGCGGCAGACCATAGGCCAGTGCCGGGTCTTTCTCGGGAATTCGCGTGCCCGGGCTGAGGGCGGGCGAGGAAATCCGCTTGCGCATGTCGGCGATGGCACCCTCGACAGTCGCCGCCTTTCGCGGCGACGGCACGCGGAGTGGGGCGGCAACGGGCTTGGAGATGGCGCATCCCCGGCCTTGCCCGACGATGGTCCCGCCATCACTATTTGGCCCGATCACCGCACCGTGTTCCCGCCGTCAGATTTTCCGCTCTCCCAGGATCTGGATTCGCGCGGCCCGAGGCTTTGCCGCATCGACGGGCGAAGCCGCCACGAACGAACTCGCCCCGCCGGCCAGCTCCGACGGCAGCAACATCACCCGCACGAAGGAATTGTCGCCACCGCTGACATTGGTGCCGACGACGTCCTCGCGACCACTTTCGAACCAGGCCTGGCCCGGCCCGATCCGATCGAAATGCCCACCGACCTCGGCGTGAAGCAACCCGCTCACGAGCCGGCGGATTCCTGGGCCGCGATGCCGGTGTGCCGGCGTCTGGGCACCTGCTGCCGAGCCGACCCGGTCGATGCGCAGAATGAGCTCGCCCTCGGGCGCGGTAGCGATGCGGGACAGGATCGGCTGCAGGCCCTCCTCGCGGCGCAACCTCGCTTCCGCGGGGCCGAGCTCGAAAAGCCAGGCACAGCCGGAGGTCGAAAGCGCCTCCCCGGCGAGGGCAAAGGCCGCGCCGTCCTCGGCGACGCGTTCATCCGCGACGACGGCCTCGCCCTGCCGGGCGAAGATGGCCGACACGGTGTCCGGTTGCATCCGGATGACGGCGTCGGAGCAAAGTTCATAGGCGGTCATTCTGAAGAGACGGCTCATGGTCTGCAGTTCCTCCCGTGCCTCGCCAAGTACCTCAGTCCCGTCTGCGCAGGGCCTGGCCAAGGATCGCATTCGAGATCGGTCCCTCGCCTTCGACGAGGTCGTTCAGAATGTCGAAATGCCCCCAGCGCGGCAGGACATGAACCTCAGGGTTCGCGCCGCTGCGGTGCAGGTGATGGGCGTAGCGATAGGTCTGGTCGATCCAGAGCCAGGGCTCGAGGCCTCCGACGAACAGGTTCGCGGGACAACCGACCTGCACTGGACGGCGCTCGACATCGCGGCGCCGCGCCACGTCCTCGGTCAGGCGAACCTCGGCGTTGACGCTGGTGCCAATGACGGGGCGGGGGTCGTAGATGCCGCTGATGAGCACCGCGCCAACGATCGAGCCCGGATCGACGCCCTCTGCCGACCAGTCATGCGCAAGGCATTCGGCAACAAGGTGGGCGCCGGCGGAATGGCCGGACAGGCTGATGCGGCCCGGATCGCCGCCGAACCGCGCGATCTCGCGGCTCACCCAGCCCAGCGCCGCGAGCGCGGACTCTGCGACGCCATCAAGGGTCGATCCTGGGCAGAGTTCGTAATTGACGACGACGGTCGTGACCCCTGCCGCGACGAGCGGTGCGGCAACGCAGGCAAAATTCTGCTTGTCCTGTGCGCGCCAATAACCGCCGTGGAAGAAGACATGGACAGGGGCCTTGCCGTCCCCCGCCGCAGGATAGATGTCGAGCTTTCGCAGGGGATGATCGCCATAGGGCAGATCGGCATAGCGCAGCAGCTTCGACAGCGCCGCAGCGTTGATCGGCGCGCGCGCGGCCTGCGCATCCTTGAAGTTCGGAAATGCGGCCTGCGGATTGTACTGGAACTCGTGTTCCTCGGGGCTGAGCCCAGCCCAAATCGGATCGTTCGACATGTTTCCCTCAAAACCGGACCGGGTCGATCGCCTCACGCGACCGGCGCCAGGCGCTCCAAGGACGCGCTGCGCAGCTTCGACAGCGTGCTGCGCACCGACAATGCCTCGGGGTCGGTCACCAGCTCGATCAGCGCACTGCCCGCAGCCTGGCGCGCGCGCTCCAGCGCCACCTCGAAATCCGCGGTCTGCTCGACCCGCTCGGCGTGCAGGCCATAGGCGCGCGCCAATGTCACGAAATCCGGATTGACCAGCGCCGTGCCGCTGACCCGGGTCGGGTAATGACGCTCCTGATGCATGCGGATCGTGCCGTACATGCCGTTATTGACCACGATGAAGAGGATCTTCAGGTCGTATTGCACGGCCGTCGCCAGCTCCTGCCCGTTCATCATGAAGCAACCGTCGCCGGCCACCGACACCACCTCGCGTTCCGGGAAGGCGAGCTTCGCCGCGACGGCCGCCGGCACGCCGTAGCCCATCGCGCCGGAGGTCGGCGCCAGCTGTGTCCGATAGCTGTCGAACGGCCAGTGGCGGTGGAGCCAGCCGGTGTAGTTCCCGGCGCCCGAACACATGATCGTCTCGTTCGGCAGCGCCGCCCTGAGCTGCGCGACGACCTCGCCCAGATTCACCGCACCCGGCTGCGGCGACGGCGCGAGGCTGGCCTCGTAGTCTGCCCGGCAGGCGGCGGTCCAGGCGGCCCAGGCCGGCTCCGCCGTCGGTTCGCAGGCGGCGAGCGCCGCCACCACGCTGCCCGCGGCCGCATGGATCGGCAGGTCGGCCTGGTAGACGCGGCCGAGCTCGTTCGCATCGGAATGGGCGTGGACGAGGACCTTGCCCAGCGGGCGCGGCGGTACCAGCAGCGTGTATCCCGCCGTCGTCATCTCGCCGAGACGCGGCCCGAGGACGAGAAGCAGGTCCGCTTCGGCGAGACGCCTGGCAAGGCTCGGCTCGGCGCCGATGCCGAAATGACCGACGAAGCACGGCTCCCGGTTCGGGAGATAGTCCTGGCAGCGCAGCGATACCGCCACCGGCAGCTGGTTGCGGCTGGCGAAGCTGACCAGATCCCGGCCCGCCTGCTCGGTCCAGCCGCCGCCGCCGGCGATCACCATCGGCTTCCGCGCCTTCGCGAGCAGCGACATCACCTGCTCGATCTGGTCCGGACGGGCCGCGGATGCGACGGCATCGGCGCGGCGGCCGAGATCGAGATCGGCCTCGACGACCTCGGCGAGCATATCCTCCGGAAGGGCGAGCACCACCGGGCCGGGCCTCCCGGCCATCGCCGTCTGAAAGGCGCGATGAAGGTATTCGGGAATGCGGGACGCGTCCTCGATCTGCGCGGCCCATTTGGCCAAGGGTGCGAACATGGCCCGGAAGTCGACCTCCTGGAAGCCTTCCCGGTCCGAGAAGTCCCGGCCGACCTGGCCGATGAACAGGATCATCGGTGTCGAATCCTGGAAGGCGGTGTGGACGCCGATCGAGGCGTTGGTCGCGCCGGGCCCGCGCGTGACGAAGCAGATGCCCGGGCGCCCCGTCAGCTTGCCATGCGCCTCCGCCATGTTGGCCGCGCCGCCCTCCTGCCGGCACACGACGAGGTCGATCTGGTCGCGGACATCGTGGAGGGCATCGAGGACCGAGATGTAGCTCTCACCGGGGACGCAGAAGACCCGGTCGGCGGCCTGCAACCTCAGACAGTCGACCAGGATCTGCGCTCCTGTCCGTCCCTCTGGCTGACCCATGGCAGAATCCTCACGTTCATATCGGCTGCATTGGTTTAAACCAATCTTACCCAAATGCAACCAATGATCCGCCGGAGCGTGCAAGCCGCTGCCGTTCAGGACTTTTGAACATCGAGTTCGAATGATGTATCGATAATCTCATTGGCGGAACCAAATCAGACCAAACATGATCGACAATCTGGCGAGACAACCGGATCAGACCAGCCCGCGGCTCAAATCGGACTCCGATAGCGATGCCATCTACCAGAGCCTGAGAAGCTCGATCGTCGAGGGGCAGCTGCGCACCGGCACGCGCCTGCCGACGGAGCGCGCCCTGGCGATGCGCTTCGGCGCGGCGCGCAACACCGTGCGCAAGACCATGAACCAGCTGGCCGACGAAGGGTTGATCATCCGGCATGTCGGGCGCGGCACCTTCGTCGCGCGCAGCAAGGAGAAGGAAGCCGGGGAGCGCTCCGCGCAGCCCGAATTCAGCCTAGGCGAATTGCTCGAGGCCCGTCTCATGTTCGAACCGACGCTGGCGGAGCTGGTCGCGGAACGGGCCAGCGAGCAGGATCTTGCCGCGCTCTCCGCCTATCTCGAGGCACTGCGCAACGCCGTCAGCTGGAACGAGTTCAAGGAAGCCAAGTACGCGCTGCATCTGGCAATAGTCCGCGCCTCCCATAACGGCTTCCTGATTTCGGTGTTCGAGCGGATCATCGAATCGCGGCGCAGGTCCGGCTGGGGCCGCCCGGGCGGGCATCCGCTGCCGATCAGCGCCGTCCGCGAAGCGGCGGCGCGGGACAACGCGCGGATCGTCGAGGCGCTGCAGAAGCGCGACGCGGCCAAGGCACGCGAGCTGATCAGCAGCTATCTGCTGCGGACCCTGATGTCGGTCAGCGAAAGCTGAGCGGGACCGGCCCTGGATCATCGGACTGAGCATCGTGTTCGGTCCGACGATCCAGGTCCTTGGTTTTGCATCGGCTCTTCGCGAAAACCGCGCTCGGCTTTTCGGTCCGATGTCCTAGCGCCGGTCCATCCGCCGCTGCAGGCCGCGGCCGACGAGCATCAGCGCGAGCGCCGTGATCAGGATCGCCAGCCCGGGAAAGGCCGACATCCAGGGTGCCAGCAGGATGTAGTCCTTGCCCTGCTGCAGGATGGCGCCCCAGTCCGGTGTTGGCGGCTGCACGCCGAGCCCGAGGAAGCCCAGTGCCGACTGGATCTGCAGCACCAGCGGGAACAGGACCATGCACTGGACGAGGATCACCGGCAGCACGTTCCGGGCGATGTGCCGCAGGAGGATGCGTCCTTGCGACAACCCCATGCTGCGGGCCGCCTCAACATAGATCATTCCGGCTTCGGCCATGGCGCCCGAGCGGGCGATCCGGAAGAACAGCGGCACATAGACCACGGTGAGCGCGAAGATCAGATTCGTGGTCTTCGGCCCCAATATGCCGGTGACCATCACGCCGAAGATGATCGGCGGGAAGCTGAGAACCACATCGATCAGCCGGCCGAACAGCATGTCGATCCGCCCGCCGACGAAGCCGGACAGCAGGCCGAGTACACCGCCGATCAAGGCCGCCAGGACCAGCGCGGAAGCGCATATCGAAAGCGTGATGCGGGCGCCGTAAACGACCCGCGCGAGGACGTCGCGGCCGACATCGTCGGTGCCGAAGAGATGCGTCGCGGACGGCGCCTCCATGGCCCGGTCGACATTCACCGCCAAGGGCGAATGACCGGCGAACAGGCCCGGGAACAGGACGACGAGCAACACGAAGCCCGAGAGAACCAGTCCGATCAACAGGTCCGGTTCATGCCGCAGCCGGCGTGCATGCTTCGCGACACGCTGGCGAAAAGTGGGATCGACAGATGAGGCGTTCATCGGAGACCTAACTCAGCCGGACCCGCGGATCGATGATCCGGTAGGAGAGGTCGACTACGAGATTGACGAGCATGGCGATGACGACGACGACGAGAAGCCCTGCCTGCAGCACGGGATAGTCGCGGGTCTCGATCGAGGACAGCAGAAGCCGGCCGAGCCCGGGCAAGGCGAACAGGCTTTCGATGATCACCGCGCCGCCGAGGATCTGAATCAGGATCAGGCCCATGAAGGTGACGAGCGGAATGCCGATATTGCGGAGCAGATGTCGGAAGAAAACCGTCCGGGTCGACAGGCCCTTGGCGACGGCGGTGCGGACATAGTCCTGTCCCAGCGCCGAAACGATGCTCTGTCGAACGAACTGGCTGTAGGCGGCCGCCTGCAGCAGGGCCAGGCTCAGCACCGGCAAGGCGATCATCGACAGGTTTTCGCTGACCGATTCATGCAGCGGCACATACATCAGCGGCGGCGACCAATCGAAGCTCGCGGACATGCCGACGAGCAGCATCAGCCCGATCCAGAAGACCGGAGCCGCCAGCCCGAGCAGGTTGAAGGCCTGCACGATCCGGTCGGGCGCCCGCCCCTCGTAGATCGCCGCGAGAATCCCGAGCGGCACTCCGATCGCGGTGGCGAGGACGAGCGTGGCGGCGGCCAGCTGGATCGTGACGCCGAGCGCCGAGCCGACCATGCCCATGACCGGTTGGCCGCGCGTCCAGCTCGTGCCGAAATCGCCTGCGAGAACCCGCCCGAGCCAACTGGCATATTGCCGCCAGACCGGCTGGTCGAGGCCGAAGAACTCACGCAGGGCCTTCGCCGCGACGGGATCGCTCGTCTGGCCGAGCATCTGTCCGACGACGTCCCCCGGGACGGATCGCACCAGAAGAAAGACCACGATCGAAGCGAGCAGCGCCGTCACCGCCGACGCGGCTAATCGTTTTGCAATGTAGACGCCCATAGAAATCCGCGTTTCTTGGATCTGGCGGCGCGGCCGACCGGCAGCCGCGCCAAGAATGGCCCCCGAGCGCTCGGGGGCCGTGTGGGTGGTTCAGGAGATCCAGGTGCGGGCCAGGCCGTAATACCAGCCCGTCGGATGCTGGTCGTAGTTCTGCACCTTCTGGCCGCGGACCACGACGTGATCGGCCGAGAACAGCATGATGGTCGGTACGCTCTCGGCCATGACCTGCTGGTAGCGCACATAGATGTCGCGCCGCTTGGCCGGGTCGCTCTCGACCCGCCCCTCGTCGAGCAGCTTGCTCGCCGCGTCGTTCTTCCAGTTCCGGAAGTCCGCGCCCTCCGGCGCCTTGTGGAAGTGCCGGTAGAACAGCAGGTTCGGATCGGGGACCGTGGCCCAGTCGTTGAACGTGAACCCCATCTGCTTCGACTGGAAGTTCTTCACCCAGACGCCGAGCTCGACGCGCTGGATAGCCAGCCGGATCCCGATCTTTCCGAGCTGCTCGCGCAGGATCACGCCGGCGGCGTCCATCCAATCATAGCCGATGATCGTCGTCAGGGTGAGATCGAAGCCGTCCGGATGCCCGGCTTCGGCCAGCAGCTTTTTGGCGGCGGCAATGTCGACCTTCTGGTTCGCCAGCTTGTCGGCCGGCGCCCCCCAGCTGTCCTGCATGCCGGCGACCATCGTCCCGATCACGTTGCCGAGGCCGCCGATCGAGGCTCGCATGATCTCGTCCTTGTCGACCGCGAGCGCGATGGCGCGCCGGACCCGTTCGTCGTCGAGCGGCTTCAGCTCGGCGCCGAGGTCGATCGCCTTCTGGTTGAAGGAAGGCTTCCTCTCGACGGTCAGCCCCGCGACGCCCTCGACCTGCTTCACATCCTGAGGCCGGGCCAGGGTCGCGATGTCGATCCGTTTGTTGCGCAGGCCGACCAGCAGGCTCGCGGCATTCGGCACGAAGATGAAGTTGATCCGGTCCAGATAGGGCACTCCGGGTTCCCAGTAATCCGGATTGCGCACCAGCGTCGCATTGCTGTTCGGCTTGAACTCCGAGAGTTTGAACGGCCCGGTTCCGACGCTCGCCTGGTTCAGCTTGGTCTTGGCTTCGGGATCGTCGAAATACCCGGCCGGAACGACGCCGCCATATTTGTTGCCGAGCGTCATCGGCAGAGCCGCGTTCGGCGCCGAGATCGTGATCCTGACGGTGGCATCATCCACCGCCTCGACGGCCGTGATCATCGCGAAGTCGCCGGCACCCGGCGAGCCGTTCTTCGGGTTCCTGATGTAGTTGTAGCTATAGGCGACGTCCTTTGCCGTCATCGGCTGGCCGGTGTGAAACTTGACGCCCTTGCGCAACCGCACCGTGTAAATGAGCCGGTCGCCGGAGAGATCGAAGCCCTCGGCCAAGAGCGGCATCGCCGTGCCGTCGGGGCTCTCGTAGAACAGGCCTTGGTAAATCAGTACGGTCAGGCGGATGCGGGCGTCCGCCGCCTGATGGAACGGATCGAGGCCGGGCGGCTCGACGAGCAGGCCCATATTCAGCGTGCCACCGGTCTTGGCGCCCGTCGGCTTCGGCCCGTAGAGCTCGGCCGCACCGGCGGGGCCGATCACGGCAGCGGCGACGGCCAGACCGCCAAAGGCCAGGAAGGTCCGGCGGTCGACCGCGCCTGGGATGTCGAAACGCGTCACTGTTGTTCTCCCTCACCGGGCTCCGGTTCGGATCGTTGAATCCAGGGGAAGGCCGGGCGCCCGTTGGCCGGCTCCCCCTTCCGCAAGATCAGTCGCGGTAGGCGACGACCAGTTCGATCTCGACGCTCGCATCGCGCGGCAACTCCGCCACGCCGACGGCGGAACGCGCATGGCGGCCAGCTTCGCCCAGGATCTCGCCCAGCAGATCCGAAGCTGCGTCGAGGACTTTCGGCTGGTCGTTGAAGCCGGCGGCCGATGCGACGAAGCCAGTGACCTTGAGCACGCGCTCGATTCGGTCGAGCGATCCCAGAGCCTGCCTGAGGCAGGCCAATCCCTGGAGGATGCAGATGCGGGCCTCGCCCCGCGCGGCCTCCAGGGAGATCTCCCCTCCCGCCTTGCCGCGGACCCGGATCTCGCCGTCGACTTTGGGCAGCTGGCCGGCGACATAGGCGACACCCCGATGCAGGGTGACCGGCACATAGTTGAAGGAAGGGGACGCTGCCTCGGGCAATGCGATGCCGAGTTCGACGAGACGCTGTTCGATCATCGTGCTGCTCCCGAATGTCCAGCGAGAAGGTCGTCCACGAGCCCGCCGAGATCATAGCGGGGTGCAAACCCGGTCTCGGCGACGAACCGGCGGCCGTCCATCAACGGCAGCAGCAGGGCGGGCTCGATCCGCTCGACCGCGATATCCGCCTCCGGATGACGCACCCTGACGGCCGCGACGAGATCGCTGATGCTCGCCTCAAAGCCCTTCACATTATACGCCACAGGCACGGGGCCACGGTGCTGCAGCGCCGCCAGCATCGCCTCGGCGGCATCGACGACATGCATCAGATCGACGGCGTGATCATGGAAGGTGACGCGCGCCGGCCGGCCTTCGCGCGCCGCGGCGAAGACTTCGGCGATGGCGCTGGCTGCGCCCTGATACCAGAGCCCCGGGCCAAGGATGAGCGGCAGCCGCATGCTGACGACCTCGACCCCATAGCGCCGCGTCATGAAGGCCGAGAGTTCCTCGGCGAGATGCTTGGTCAGGCCGTAGACGGTGGTCGGCGCCGAGGCGTCGGTCTCGTCGACATGGCTGCGCGCATAGGCCGATGTCGGTCCGTAGACGACGCTGGATCCGGCCCAGACGACGCGCGTCACGCCAGCACGGCAGGCTGCCTCGACGAGCTTTCCGTGCCCCGCGACATTGACCTCGAAAGCAGCGTCGGACTCGGCCTCGCCGGCGCGCATCAATCCCTGCCTGCCGACGCTGTGCGCAACGCATGAGATCGCCTGCGAGGGCTTGAACGCCGCAAACGCAGCCTCGAGCGCATCGCGATTGCTGATCGAGCCCTCGAAAACGGCGTAACGCCCCGCGATATCGGCCAGCCGGTCCTCAGCCATCGCCGGGCCGAACAGCACTGGCCGGTATCCGTCCCGGACCAGCGCCCGGACGATGTGCGACCCCACGAAGCCCTGCCCACCGGCGACCAGAACATTCTGCGCGGATTCTGCGGCAGAGCGCTCTGCGGGCAGGCCTTCCTCCATCACGGCGCTCCCCGATTCAGCCGACGACATGGCGTTCCACCGCGTTCCAGTCGATCGTGATGCCGAGACCCGGCTCGTCAGGCACGGCGATGGTCCCGCCGCTCTGCCGGAGCGGGTTGACCAGGATGGCATCGCGCAATGGATTGTCGCCGAGATCGTATTCGACCAGCGTCGGCCGTGGAATGTTGCTGGCGTGCGGATAGACAGGGAGGGAGGCAACGAAATGGACCGCGGCGGCGAGGCCGACGCCCGTTCCCCAGACATGGGGCGACAGGCGGATATGCTCCATCGAGGCCAGCTGGGCGATCTGCTTGCCCTGCCAGAAGCCACCGCAGAGCGACAGATCGGGCTGGACGACGTCGACGGCGTGCCGATCGATCAATCGCTTGAAGTCGAATGCGGTGTAGAGCGCCTCGCCGGTCGCGATCGGAACCGGACTCCAGCGCTGCAGCAGCTCGTAGCCGGCCAGATCCTGTGGCGCCAGCGGCTCCTCGACCCAGCCGATCTTGTAGGGCGCGAGCCGCGCGATGCTTTCCCGGGCCAGGTCCAGCGTATAGTTGGAGTTGATGTCAACCATGATTTCGACGTCCGGCCCGAGAATGCGCCGGGCGATCGAGACCCGCTCCTCATCATTGTCGGGCGAAACGCCGATCTTGATCTTGACCGCGCGATGGCCAGCCTTCGCCATCGCTTCGATCTGCGGCTCGAAATCGCGCGCGCTGTTCTCGGTCAGATAGCCACCGGAAGCGTAGATCTGGACCGTCGCTGACTGCTTGCCGCCGATCAGCCGATGAACCGGGAGGCCAAGCAACTTTCCGGCGGCGTCCTTTGCCGCCATGTCGATGCCGGAAATGCTCCAGGTCATCGGCCCCTGCACCCCGAAATGATAGTGCCTGGCCAGCATCGAGGCGAAGGCATGCTCGATGTCGTGCACATTTGTGCCGACCAGATAGCTCTTCAGCAAGGGCAGCATCGCGATGTTGACCTGCGGCATGCCCCAGCACTCGCCGACACCTTCGATTCCGTTTGCAAGCTTGAGCTGAACCAATGTCGTCGCGCGGGCCGTCGCCAGCGACTTCGACATGCCATAGGCTTTTCCCGACGGGATGGGCGCCTGCAGCGGGATGAACGTGACATCGTCGATTAACATGCAGGCCCTCGTCAGCGCTCAGCCAATGCCGATCAATTCGATCCAATGTTGAACCAATTAAGTTGGAAGCGCAACCGTTCTCGGCCGAGCCAATCGGCGAACATTCTCTGATTTTTGCACGCCTGCCGGCCTGCCGATATCTAGCTTCGTCGATTGCGCGTCGCCGCAAAACATCGCCCATGCGGGCCCGTTCGCCATACGGCGCAGGCTGACTCGCGGGCTGATTGAAGCGCGCGAGGCCAACGCGAATGCGCATGTCTTCGGAGCGTCGGCAGATTTCCGCGACGCGACCCGGCTCGAAGCCCAAAGACAAGCCGAATGCACCGCTAAGGAAATTCAAGCTCCGAAAGCGCCCGCTGGATGAGCAGCGGAGACCAATTGCGGATCAGGATTTGCAGTCGATTCGCCTGGCGCGACGGCGAGCTTTTCACGGCCTATGAGCGGATGCACATCATCCGCGGTCCGCGGATGCGCGAGGGTCTTTGACCCGAGATCCTTGTTGCCTGAGCTACCGGAAAAACCGACGGCAGCCGATCACTCCGTCTGGCGATCGCTGTCGCTTCGAACCGTCCTTTGCAGGCAATCAACCAGAACCGGCAAGGCAGCGGGGTGATGGCGCGCCGGGTTCCAGATCGCCGAGACCTCGCGGCGCACGGGCTGCCCGGCGAGCGTCACCCGCTTCGGCGGCGAGGACCGCACGCCGCGCGCGGCCGAGGAGGAGAGCATCGCGATGCCGTGCCCCGCCTCCACCATGGCCACGAGCGCGTGCGGACTGTCGCTCTCGAGAACGACGCGTGGACGTACGCCGGCCTGTCGGCAGCTCTCGTCGACGAGATCCCGCGTCATGAAACCGCGCCGCAGCAGCAGGACCGGCGCATCGGCCAGGGTCTCGATCGGCAGCGCCTGCGCTGCGTGACGCATATCCCCCGGCGGGAGATAGGCGAGCAGCTCGGCCATGAAGAGCGGCTGGCTGTGGAAGGCGCCGATATCGTCCGGCGTGGCGATGGCGAGATGCACACCGCCCCGTTCGACCATTTCGATCAGGAATCGGTTCGGCCCTTCCACCAGAGCGACCTCGACCCGCGGATGGCTGGTTCGGAACCGGGTGAGCGCCGGGGCGATCAGCGAGGCGATGGTCTGGGCGGTCGCGCCGATTCGCAGATGGCCGATCTGACCGCGCGCCACCGCATCGGCCCGCAGCGAAAGAGCCTCGGCCCGTTCGAGCAGCTCGGCGGCACGCGGCAGCATCTCCTCGGCTTCAACGGTCAGGGCCAGACGCTTGCCGATGCGCTCGAACAGCGGAAAGCCGAGCTCCTCCTCCAGTGCCTGGATCTGCCGGGACAGCGCGGACTGGCTGATGTTCAGGGCTTCGGCCGCGCGTGAAAGGTTCATCACCTCGGCCACGGTCACGAAGAAATGCAGCTTTCGCAGGTCTCTCATCGCTTATGCGTCTTTTGCATCAGAAGAGCTTTCTACTTTGCATTGGACATCATGTTCGGCGCGTTGCGCAATGGCAGCACGCCGGAAAGGCGAGGGGATTTTCAAGTCAACCAATCGGGAGTTCGTTATGCGCAAGCGACTGGCCCTTATGGGCGCCGCCGTCTTCCTTCTCGGGCAGCCTGCCGCCCACGCTGCCTGGCCGGAGAAGCCGATTACCGTCACCGTCGGCTTCGGTGCCGGCGGCACGACCGACGTGGTCGCGCGGGCGGTCGCCGAGCTCGTCTCCAGGAAGCTCGGCCAGCCGGTGGTCGTCGAGAACAGGGCCGGCGCCGGCGGCGCGGTTGCCGCGACCGCGCTCACCAAGCAGCCGGCCGACGGCTACAACCTGGTCGCGACCACCTCGACGACGATCACGCTGGATCCACAGGTGACGAAGCTCGGCTTCGGCATCGGCGACTTCACCTATGTCGCCGCAACCGGTGAGTTCCCGGAAGCCTTCATCGCGCTGCCCAAGAGCGGCTGGAAGACCCTGAAGGATGCGATCGAGGCTTCGAAGACGTCGGGTGGCAAGACGACCTACGCTTCCAGCACCTCGCTCGACCGCATGATCACCGCCGTGCTCGGCAAGAAGACCGGCCTGCAGTTCGTGCCGGTGCCGACGCGCAGCGGCGCCGAGGTCGTCACGCAGGTGATGGGTGGCCACACGCCGCTCGGCTACAGCTCGGGCGCCTACTATCCCCAGGCGAAGTCGGGCGAGGTCAAGGCGCTGGCCGTGCTCGGCGAGAAGCGGCTCAAGGGCCTGCCCGATGTCCCTACGTTGAAGGAGTTGGGCTACGGGCTATCCAGCGTCAACCTGATCCTGTTCGTGGCGCCGAAGGACCTGCCGGCCGATATCGCCAAGCCTCTCTACGCGGCCTTCGCCGCCGCCGCCGCCGATCCCTCGATCATCGAACTGATGGAGAAGCGCAGCCTCAACGACTTTGTCGCCACGGGCGACGAACTGGCCAAGACCATCGCCAGCCAGAGCGAGGGCTTCAAGCAACTGCTCGAAGCATCGAAGTAAGGCCCGACAGGCAAAACTCTCAAGCTGGAGAGACCGACCATGATGCGCTCGCGGGCTTCGCTCCTGGCCGAGACGCTGCTGCTCTGCGGCGGCTGCCTCGCTCTGATGTTCTGGATCATTCCGGCGCAGACGAGCGAGGGCGGCTTCGGCCTCTCTCCAGCCTTCTTGCCCACGATCCTCTCGGCAGCGATCCTGCTGCTCGTGCTGGGCGACGGGGCACTGCGCCTGGCGGCAGGCCGCGCCGAAAGCGCTTATCCCGCGGGCTTCGGTGCGCTTGCCAGGCTGCTGGCGGTGGCGGGATTCGGGGCGCTCGTCCTAGGTTATGCCGGCATCGTCGCAAGTGCGGCGGTGACGCCAGCTGCCGGGATGCTGGCCCTGGGCGAGCGGCGGCCGCTGCCCATGCTGGCGACTTCGGCGCTGCTGGGCGGTGCCTTCTGGCTCGTTTTCCGCTGAGGCCGCCATGTCCGATCTGCTTCTCGGCTTCGGCGATGCGCTGACGCCCGTCACGGTGCTGTTCGTCTTTCTCGGCGTGCTGCTCGGCTACGTCATCGGCGTGCTGCCCGGGCTCAACCGACCGGCCGCTCTCGCGATCGCGATCCCGCTGAGCTATTACATGACGCCGCTCAGCGCGGTTGCCTTCCTGATCGGCATCGCCAAGGCGAGCGGTGCCGGCGGGGCGACGACCGCTGTCCTGATCAACGTGCCGGGCGAGCCCAACGCGGCAGTGACCTGCCTCGACGGCTACCCGCTGGCCCGCAAGGGCAAGGCCCGCCAGGCCTTGCAGGCGGCGCTCTACGGTTCGGTGATCGGCGACGTGGTCGGCACGCTGGCGCTGATCCTGCTGGCGCGGCCGCTGGCCCAGTTCGCGCTGAAGATCGGCCCGGTTGAAATGACCGCACTGATGCTGCTGGCGCTGACCTTCATCGCCGCGCTTGCCGGCAAGTCGCTGCTGCGCGGGCTCGCCGCGGGCCTCTTCGGCATGCTCGTCGCGACCATCGGCCTCGATATCGAAAGCGGCACGCCGCGGATGACCTTCGACCAGGTCGATTTGCTCGACGGCGTGCCGCTGCTCGCCATCACGGTCGGCATGCTCGCCCTGTCCGAGATGGTGATCCAGGCCGATGAGCTGTTTTCGCAGCGCGAAGATGCGGTCGCCGCGCCGGTGCGTACCGATGCGAGCGGGGACCGCTTCGGTTGGGGCGAGTTCCGGCACGTGCTGCCGACCATCCTGCGCTCCAGCGCGATCGGTACGGCGATCGGCATCATTCCGGGGCTCGGGCCGAGTGTCGCCTCCTTCGCCTCCTACGGCTTCGCCAAACGCTTCGCCCGGCCCGGCGAACGCTATGGTGAGGGCGAGCTCAAGGGGGTCGCGGCGGCGGAAACCGCGGATAACGCCGTCGTGCCGGCGAGCTTCATCCCGCTCTTCGCGCTCGGCCTGCCGGGCAGCGTCTCGGCGGCCATCCTGATCGCGGCGCTGACCGTTCACGGCGTCATCCCGGGGCCGCGCCTGTTCGAGGAGCATGCCCGGCTGGTCTACGGCATCTTCGGCACGATGATCGTGGCGGCGCTGCTGATGCTGGTGGTCGGCCGGGTCGGTCTCGTCGCCTTCGCGCAGCTCACCCGCGTGCCGGCGGCGGTGATCATCCCGGTGGTGACGATGCTCTGCGTGGTCGGCGCCTATCTCGAGACGCACTCGCTCTTCGCGGTCTGGGTGATGATCGCCTTCGCGGTGCTGGGCTATCTGATGCACCGCTTCGACTATTCGCGCGTGACCTTCCTGATCGGCTTCGTCATCGGCCCGCAATTCGAGTTGTCGCTGCGCCAGACGCTGATCATCACCGACCGCGATCCCGCGGCGTTGCTCGCCCACCCGATCGCACTCGCCATCCTCGCCATCGCGGCGCTGGGTGCCCTGTTTTCCCTGCGCGGCGGTAGCCGCGCACTTTCCTCCGGAGACGCAGCGTGAAAGTTAACATCAACGCCGATATCGGCGAAGGATATGGCAAGTACAACATCGGCAACGACACCGAACTGATGCCGCTCATCGGTTCCGCCAATGTCGCCTGCGGCATGCATGCAGGCGACCCGACCATCATGGTGCGGACCGTCAAGCTCGCGCTGGAAAATGGTGTGTCGATCGGCGCTCATCCCGGATTCAACGACATCTGGGGATTCGGCCGCCGGCAGATCCGGATGCGTCCGATCGATCTTGAGTATCTCGTCACCTACCAGATCGGAGCCTTGAAGGCGCTCGCGGGCTCGAACGGTGCCCGTGTTACTCATGTGAAGCCGCATGGCGCGCTCAATAACATGGCGCATGACGATCTCGACTACGCGCTCGCCATCGGCCGCGGCATCAAGGCGGCGGATCGCGAGCTGATCTATGTTGCCAATGCCGGCTCGCAGATGACCAGGGCCGCCGAACAGCTCGGTCTGCGCTACGCGAACGAGGCCTATGTCGATCGCATCTATGACGACAACGGCAAGATGGCCTCCCGCGAGCGCGACGACGCCGTTATCACCGATCCGGAGCAGGCGGCGCGGCAAGTCCTGTGCATCCTCGAGGAGAAGGCGCTGATCAGCAGCTCCGGCAAGCGCATCCCCGCCAAGGTCCATACCTTCTGCATTCACGGGGACGAACCCACCGCCGTGCCGGTCATGCGCAAGGTGCGGGAGCGCATCGCTGCCGCTGGCATTGAAGTCGTCAGCCTGCCGACCCTGTTCGGGTTGAACTGAGCAGCCTCGGCGCCACCATCGCGAGGGGCGAGGTCGCCCCTCAGCAGCTCGATGCCGACGTCGGGCTCGGCTCCGCGGCTGCCGCCTCTGCCGACAAGCGCGCCGTCGCAAACGTGCGCCTCTCTGTTGTGCGCGATGAAAGCCTCGTCTGGCCGGTCTGGCCTGCTGCCGGTTCTGTGGACACCGAGATTGGGTGTTTCATGAAACCGGAGGTGGCGTATGCGGCGACGACAGTTTGGGCGTGAGTTCAAGATCGAGGCGGTTCGCCTGATCAAGGATCGCGGAGTGAGTGTGGCGCAGGCGTCTCGGGACCTGGATGTCCATGAGAACCAGTTGCGCAAATGGGTGAAGCTCTTTTCTGCCGATCCAGCGCAAGCCTTTCCCGGCCACGGCCAGATGGACGGCGTCACCTCCTCTTCGTAACGCCTCAAGAGGTCCGCCACGGTCATTGTGCGGAGATCACGAATTGTAGGGGCGAGGTCGGCCGTGTCGATTTGAGCCTCAAGGGCTCTAGCCCATGCGGCAGCAGCAGCCTTCGTGGGGAAGCTTTTGGACACGGGAGGCGAGCCTTCGCGCCTGACCTGTGCTTGCCAACTGGAACCCCTCTTGCGGATCGTAGCCATAAGAACCCTGTGACAGCTGTGACAAATGTTGTGACAGCCAAGGATTCCGATGGTCTCTGAGGAGTTCTTCCAAAGTTGAAACCCGAGAGTTCTCAAGGATTTCTAAAATGACGCGTCCATCAGGATAAAACTGCGAGCACTTATATAGTTGAAATAGCGATGTAATTTTGTTCTGCCCTGAGCCTAAACCCGCCCAGCTCGAACTGCCTGACTTCCGAAGCTGACCCTTTCCGGACACTCACAATGTCCTGTTTCGGGCCGTTCGATACGGCGCGAAGCGATGAGTTCGACGGATGCTCATGCCACGACAGTTGTTGCCGTGAACGTGTAGCCGACGCCGTAGACGACCTTGATCGGAGCCGAAAGACTGGTGCTGTCCTCGATCTTCCGGCGTAGCCGGCTGACGATGGCATCCAGATGGCGATTGCCGAAACTCGACCTCGGGCGAGCGAGCGTCTCCATCAGGTCTTCGCGCTGGCAGGTGCCGCCACGGCTGAACAGCGCGTTCATGAAGGCGAACTCCGTCGCAGTCAGCTTGAGCGAACGGTGATTGGGTGCGGTCAGAAGCCAGTCCGTGCCGTCCAGCACCCATTGGTCGCCATGGCCGTTTGCGGAGCTGGAGTTCGACAGGGATCCGTTGCGTCGCAACAGGCTGCGGGTCGCCGCTTCGATCTCGCGCAGCGTACTGTGCTTGACGAGATAGATGTCGGCACCGCTCTCGAAACCACGGATACGATCGTCGCTGCCACCGAGCGCCGTCAGCATGATGATGCCGCAACGATGGGTCTCGCGGATCTGGCTCGCGAGCTCGAAACCGTCACCGTCCGGCAAGCCCACATCGAGGATGATGACGTCCGGCGACTTGCCAGCCGCGAGTGTCTGACGCAGCTCATGCGCGCTGGCGACTCCGCTGGCCGCGAAGCCGCACAGTCCCAGGAAATCGACCAGATCCTTGCGCAGCCTGGTTTCGTCCTCGACGATCAGAATATGCGTCACACCGTTGTCTCCCCTGGCAGATCGGCACCGGACGCCTCGCGCGACAAAGGCAGACGCACGACAGCCGTCGTGCCCTGCCCGTCATTCGAGGCGAGTTGCAGCGTTCCGCCGTGATAGGCCAGAAACCTGTGCGCAGCGTAGAGCCCGAGACCGGTTCCCGCGCTCGCCATCGCATTCGAAGCCCGGAAGAAGCGGCGGCCGATCCTGTTCGCTTCATCGGCGGGAATGCCGATGCCCCGGTCATGAACCAGGATCACCACGCACCCCTCCTCTTCCCGGGCCTCGATGCGGATCGCGGGGTCTTCAGGCGCATATTTCAAGGCGTTGTCGATCAGGTTGATCATCACCGTTCCGAGCATCTCCGGATCGGCATAAAGAGAGGCGGTCTCGTTCGCCACGACGAAGCGCAGGCGATCGCCGCGCGCCGTCATGTCGAAATGCAGCCGGACATCGCCGATGAGGGCGCCGAGCTGCAGCGTTTCCGGCTGGAAGCTATTCTCCCGGTCATCCGCCATGAACCTGTCGATCACGGAGAACAGGCGGTTGAGCGCCTCGCCGATGCCGGAGAGGCGTTCCCGGGTCGCTTCGGGAGATTTGTCGCCGACCAGGCCGATCATCTCGACGGCGTTGCGGATGATGGCGAGCGGCGTGCGGAATTCGTGGCTGGCGACGCGCATGAAGTCAGCTTGCTCGTCCCGCGCCGCACGCTCGGCCTCGAGGCTCGCATTCAGCCGGCCTTCGAGCTTTCGTCGCTCCTCCACCTCCCGCAGCAAGGCATCATGGTTTCTGCGCAGGTCGGCGGAGAGCCGCGCGCTGACCATGAACAGCAGACAGGTGAAGAACGCGATCAGGAAAAGGGTGCCCTGCAACAGATACCAAGCGTTGCGGTCGGCGAGGATCGGGCCGCTGTCGAAATCGGCCGGCAGGCGATATTCCATGATGCTCTGCAGGATGCTCGCGGCCATGTACTCGATGAGAAGGCCGATGGTGATCCAGCGCAGCAGCGAGGGCTGCGTCCTGTCCCGCAGGAGCCCCAGACACATCACCGACATCATGATGACCGTGAAGACGGTCGAGCTGTGGATGCGGATCGCGATGTTGTCGGGATCGAATGCCACAGCCGTGCTCCAGAGCGCGATCTGGAAGGCGAGGAGCGAGACGCCGATCCAGGTGTAGCGCGGTTGCCCCAGGAAGCGGGCAAGTCCCTCGGCGAGTAGCACAAGCCCCAGTTTAATGACGGTGTTGTGCAGGACGATGGACAGGGCCACCGGCTCCGGACCGCGGAGGATCATCAGGAGAAGGCCGAGGGCGATGGCCCCGAAACCTGCGGCGAGAAACTTGAGTTCGTAGAGGTGACGCCAGGCCCGCCATACGAAGACCCAGGCCGCCGCCTGCAGGCTTGCAGTCGCCAATGCCACGATCAGGACCGTCTTGAGATCAAGCATCTCGCCACATTTTTAACCCCCAAAAGCAATACGTACATAGATAAAATTCTATCTTTAATAGTCTCGATAAGAACTCACATCAGGGAATTAACGTCATTTTCTGTCAGATTTCAGAATAATTCATAGGTAGAATAGCCCACATAATTTGATCTATGCAGCACGAAAGACTTTCGACGCCTCTGGCTCAGGTGAGCTTCGTCGACCATGGCGGGCCGCGGCTCAAACGCCGCGCGAAGAGACATCCTGCCGAAGCCGGTCTCGCAAGGGGGAGATTGCGGATGCCTGCGCGCGTGCTGTTCGCGGCTGTCGAAGCCGTCAAGTCCAGATTGCTTCATGCATGGACGGCTGGCTGGTCGGTGCCTGCCGACGAGGTCTTCGTGTCGGCCCGCTTGCCGCCGCGCGATGTCGACGCGGGAGGCCGCGTGGCCGACCGCTGGCTGCTGAGAGCGGCGCGGTCCGCCGCTGTGAAATGGCGTGGCGAAGTATGCGGCACCCACCGTGGCCAAGTCCGGAGTGTCGTGGTCACCGGAGCCGGGCTGCTCCAGCCCGTGCCAATCAGGGTGCACGGAGCCGTGCACGTGACGGCCCGTTACTGTGGCCGGATTCCGGATGGAGGCTTCTGCTTTCGGCACAGCCTCTGCGATACGAACGGCTCCGAGATCCTGCATTTCGTCTCTCAAATTTATTTCAACCCGCCGCCGGATCTCCCTGCGTATCCGGCCCTGAAATTCGATTTCGACGATGATTCCGGAGCTTTGTATCAAGCTGTCATACAGTCATCCACGGACAATCTGAATTTACCCTGCGGAGATATTGCCGAAAATTCGGTTTCCACTCCAATTGATACGAAATCCTATGCCGCAACGTCAGGCGTTGCGTAAGAATCTGTCAGAATTCAACTGAATTCAACAGTGGCCGGGCCAGGTCCGGGATTCTAATCTGAAGCTGGCTTGTTGCATTCCTCGCAGATGGAGCAGCCGACGCGGCGTAACGCGCGCCGTCGCGGACGATGTCGTGAGACGGCGGGCGAACCGGACCTTGTTCCGGGCGTTCGGCTGGAGGGGATTCGATGACGGTTCACTGCCGCGGTTCGCTGATGCGCCCGCCCGCATCCAGCAGCGACAGAGTGATCATTGTCCTGGAATCGATCAGAACACCCGATGGCAGTGCTGGCGGAGACACCGGCAGACGCTCCAGCCTCGTTTCGCGGCGGCAAGGCAGCCTGCGCAAGACGACGTCTCGTACTTGCCTCGCTCTCGCCTTGTCGCTTGGTACGGGACTGTCGCTATGGCCTCAAGCAGCGGCCGCGCAGCAGATCACCCGGGGCGGCGGTAACGGCGCGGGCGACCGCTTCGGGCTGGGCGGCATCGTGGGCGGTGGTGGCGGCGGCGGCGACCGCACCATCGGCTTTTCTGGAGGCGATGGCGGTTCGGCAGCGCAGACACCCGGCGGTTCGGCGACGGCTGGGAGCGCCGGCACCAATGACGTTGGGGGGGGCGGCGGAGCAGGCGGGGCGCCGGGCGCTCCCAATGACCTCTCTGCCGGCGGCGGCGGCGGCGGGGGCCGCGGCAGTTATGATTCCGGATTCCCCCGCGACGGCGGAGCGGGCGGAGCCGGCGGCGGCGGCAACCTCCTCACGACAACCTCTCCGCTTTCCCTCAGCTCGGCTTATGCTGGTGGCACAGGAGCGGCCGGGTCCTTTGGCGGCTCCTCAGCTGGCAGTGGCGGCGGTGGCGGCGGCGGTGGCGGCCTCGTCCTGAGCGGAGCTGGAGTTGCGATGAACACGAACGGCTTCGCTGTCACCGGCGGCGCCGGCGGCGGCGGAGCGGGTGCTGGCGGCGGCGCCGCCGGGCTGGTGCTGCTGAACGGCGGCACGATCACCGTCACGACTGGAGCGGGCGGCACCAGCGTCATCGCCGGCGGCCAGGGCGCTGACGAGTATGAGGGCGGGAATGGCGGCGCCGGACTGTTCCTGTACAATGGCGGCGGCTTGTCCCACCAGGCCGGCTCGATCACCGGCGGTGCGGGTGGGGCGTGGGCCTGGGCCGGCTCCGGCGGTGCCGGTGTGTTGAGCAATCTGGGCACCATCGACAACCGGGCCTCGATCACCGGCGGCAAGGGGGGCGATTCGAACGCAGGCGGGACCGGCTACGGCCGAGGCGGCGCCGGCCTGGAAGCCTGGGGCGGCTCGATCGCCAACATGACTGGCGGCAGTATCACCGGCGGGGCGGGCGGGAACCAGTCCGAACTCAACCCAGTCTATGTCGCTGGGGGCGGTGGAGCCGGCATCGTCTTCCGGGACGGGCAGACGGCAAGCCTGGACAATGCCGGGACGGTTTCCGGCGGCAATGGTGGAATTGCCAATAGCGGCAGCCATGGCGCGGGCGGCGTCGGCATCGTCGGCGCGGCGAGCGGCGGCATCTCGATCATCAACTCGGGAACGATCGCGGGCGGGCTGGCCGGGGACGGTGTGACGCGCGCCAATGCGGTCTCGCTCTTCGGCAGCAACAACCGCTTCGAGATCCGGGCGGGCTCGACGACCAACGGCAATGTCGTGGTTCAGGGCGGCGGGACCAACAATGTGCTGGCGCTGGGCGGAACAGCGAACGGCACCGTCAATATCGGCAATCTCGTGGCCTCGCATACCGGCTTCACGGCCTACGAGAAGACCGGCTCCTCGACCTGGACGCTGTCGGGCGCCGGCAGCCAGAACTGGTCGATCCGGGAAGGGACCCTCAGCGGCAATTCCTCCAGCATGGCCGGCGATCTGACCTTCGATACGGGGGCAGGCACGCGCGGTGTCGTCTTCGTCCAGGGGACGGGTGGCATCTATTCCAGGACGATCTTGGGGGATGGCAGCTTCACCTTGGCGGGAGCGGCGGGCGGCGGCCTCACTTTGACGAGGGCGCAGAGCTACACCGGCATGACCACCATCAACGCCGGCACCCTGCGCATGGGCGTGGCCAACGCCTTGACCGCTTCGGCCGGTATCCAGCTCACTGCGGGTAGCTGGGACCTCAACGGCTACGACCAGACCGTGAAGGGATTGTCGGGGAATCCCGGTACGGACGTCGCTCTCGGCAGCGCGACGCTGACCATCGATAACGCCGGCAACATGGGTTATTGGGGAAACATTTCCGGCACGGGCGGCCTGACCAAGACAGGGACCGGTAATTTCGAACTCAATGGCGCCAACACTTATTCGGGTGCGACAAATGTCGCTTCTGGGTTCGTGAGGATCGGGACCAACGGCAGCCTGCTCAACTCAACCGCGATCAACATCTCCAACGGCGCGCAGCTCAGCGTTGTCGGGGCCAGCGCCCTGTCTCCCACGGCGGCCGTCAGCCTGACCGGCGTCGGCTCGCGGCTCACTTTGAAAGCCGGCCAATCGATCGGCTCGCTCGCCGGTACGGCGGCTACGGGAGTGTGGTTCGACCCGGGTATGGTGCTGACGACGGGTGGAAACCACACGAGCACCGTCTTCAGCGGCAATCTCGGCGCCAATGGCGAGGGCTCTCTCACCAAGATCGGCACGGGCGCGTTCACCCTGGCCGGAACCAACGGCTATACCGGCGCAACGGCGGTCAACGCCGGTTCGCTGATCGTGAACGGCTCGATCGCGTCCTCCTCCGGTGTGACGGTGGCGGCCGGCGCGCTGCTCGGCGGCACGGGCGTGGCTCCGACGACAGTGCTCAATGGCGGGACGCTCTCGCCCGGCAACTCGCCGGGCGCGCTGACGGTCAACGGCAACCTGACCTTCAACCCCGGCTCGACCTATCTCGCCGAAATCCAGGGCGCCAACGCGGACCGCGTCAACGTGACCGGAACTGCCGCGCTGGCAGGCACGCTGCGGCTGGCGCCGCTCGGGGGCGCCTATACGTTCAACAGCGCCTATACGCTGCTCTCGGCGGCTGGTGGGCGAACGGGCGTGTTCAGCCCGGTGGATACGACCGGGACCTTCGGCGCTGGCGTCACCACGGCCGTGACCTATACCGCCAACGACGTGCTGCTGACCTTGACCCCGAATCCGCTGACGCCGGCTCTTCCGTCGGCGCGTCCCAACCTTGGCGTGACGGCGCCGCGAAACGCCTATGCCGTCGCGTCCTCGGTCGACATAGCGGTGGCCAATGGCGCCGACCCGTCCTCGCTGTTCGGGATCTACAACCTGCCTGCGGCCGCGATCCCAGCGGCCGTAAACAGCCTCTCGGGCGAGGTTCATACGGCGGCGCCAGCGATGGCGAATGGCGTCTCGGACCAGTTCCTGCGGACGATGCTCGACCCGACGGCAGCGGGCCGCCTCGGCGCTGCTCCCGCCGGGCCGGGGGCGGTAACCTTTTCCGGCCTGGTGCGGAAGGGCGCGGACGAGCCTGCTGCACCTTCGCGCCTCGACGTACCGTTCTATTCGGTCTGGGGTTCGACCTATGGCTCTTATGGCCGTACCGATGGCAATGCCGCCATCGGCTCGACGAAGCGCACGATCGACGATGCGCATCTGGCCACCGGTATCGATGTCAGGCTCTTGCCGGGAACGATCGCAGGCATCGCGGTTTCGGGTGGCAGGGCGCGAGCCTCGCTCCCGGGCCTCGTCGGCAAGGTCGATGCGGATGTCTTCCAGGCCGGTCTCTACGGCACAACGCAACTCGGGCCGGTGAAGCTCGGCGGAGCGATGAGCTACGCGCAGCTGGAGAACGAGGTCAGCCGCGGCATTCCGGCCCTGGGCTCAAGCCTCTCCTCCTCCTATGCCACGACGGCGTGGAGCGGGCGGCTGCAAGCGAGCGCGGCGCTGCTCGACTGGAAAGGCCTCTCCGTTTCGCCGCTGGCGGCGATCCAGGGAACGCGGGCGCGCAGCCCGGCAGTGATCGAGGCGAACTGGGCCGGCGCCCATGCCGGAGCGCTGGCACTGGCCAAGCGCAGCGATGTCACGACACGCAGCGAACTTGGCGTGCAGGTCGATGCCGACAGCGTTCTCGGCGGCGTTCCCGTCACCGGCTATGTCCGGGCGGCCTGGGCGCATTATTTCCGCCGCGATGCGGATATGACCGCAAGCCTGATCGACCTGCCTGGAGCGACATTCAGCGCCACCGGGGCCCGCAGAGACCACGACAGCATGCTCGTCAGCGCCGGCATCACAGCTCGGCTCCGCGAGAATGTCTCGCTCAGCCTCAACCTCGACGGTGAAGTCTCGGCCAACAGCAGTCGCATTGGCGGATCGGCCCAAATCAGGGTCAGCTTCTGAAAGGCCGCGGACTGACTTGATCGCAACGACACGCTGACTTTGATTACCGAGTGCTGTCGACCGGAATGCCATGATCCGGGCCGAAACTGTGTGGTTAGACTCCGCAGGAAATGTCTGACTTCGGGGCGGGAGCCACAGTCAGCAATCGGCGCGATCCGGCCCAAGGAAGAAATAGCTGTAGAACGGCGCAACAGAACGCTTCGTTCCCGCATCCCTCCCTGGGAGGCCGAGTGTTCGCAGTTGTGTACCGCAACGGTTGGAATTTGGCGCGCCCCGCCGGGTGATGATGAGAACTATGTCTACGCTATAGCTCTCTAAATGCACCCCGGACATTGCGCGGGTATTCAGACGCTTTCACTCTTGACATAAGGCATTGAAAATCAAAGGAAGTACCAGAAGATATCAGCTTTCAAGTCTGGTCATAGAGCACGCCCAAAACCCGGCGCGCAGAAACCATCGCCGGCGCGCTGGCGGCACCGTCCAATACCTCGGTGGCAACCACCATCGACGACCCAAGGCCGCCGATCGTCTCGAACTGGCGGAGGTGAGCGAGGCTGCCAGAAAGGCTTGCGCCAACGCGCTTAAAGATGCTTGTCCCGTCGTCGAGCGTAACGGCGGCGAGTTTCCCTTCCCATGCGTCGAGTTCGCTTGGGGTCAGTTCCGCACCGCCCAGAATGATCTGGCCGGGTAATGCAAGGGGCACGGCGCTGTCTTCGCGGATCCGGTAAGCGACCTCGATCCGACCGAGTTCCTGCACCATGTCGATTGCCGTCGCTTCGCCACCACCGGATGGCGGAGCCATATCGGTGAAAATCGCGCCAACGATGCGAAACAGTCGAACCTTACTCTCGTCATAGGTCATCGTCGGGCGCGGGATTCGGGGATCAGGCGTTTGCGTCGCGAGTGAAATACCAAGTGAGCCGGGTGCCTTGAGCAGCCGCCGCGCCAGCACGTTACCCTGATGCCGAGCAATCACGAGGTTTCGGTCGCGGCCGGGATAGGCTTCCGCCTCGACGATTGCGACCGCGCCGGATGGAACTGCGAAGCCCAGTGTCTCGCCTCGAACGTAGAACAAAGCCTTTCCGTCGAACCATTCGCCGTTGAGTTGTTCGGTGGCCATGTCCTGGGAGCCGCCGGCCGGTACCGAGCGGGAGAAGGCTGCAATGTCGGGGCAGATCGGCACCGAAAATGTAGGTCGCGCCATCGTTGGCAGAGACACGACGTTGGTCTCCGAGGCATCGGTCGGCGCCAGCGGTTCACGCCAACGATGCAATCGGAACTGCTCGTGCACCTTCTCGATCCCGGTCCGCAGTCGAACGAATGCCGGTTCGACGTCTTTCACATCGACATACGTGATGGATGCCCGTTCGCTGTGATGGGCCTTGTTGAGGACGCGTCGTGGATCCGCCCCATCGACTAGCCCAGGGTCACCGACGAAACGCCGCAGGACCGGATTGGAGAACAACTCGCCGCCGCCATTGGTTATCAGCGCGCGCAGTCGATCAAGCAGAGGGAAGAGGGTGAGCGCCTGCGTCGATGTCGCGTGGGCCGGCTCCGCCAAATCATCGAACAGATCGCCTAGACGTGCTTCGATAAAGACGCGCAGGTTAGATGCATAATCCTGTGCCGCGACCGCTGAATCCGGATTGTTGATGAATGCCTGCCGGAGCCGGTCGACCTCCTCGATGGTCGGCGACAAGCTCAGGGTCGGATGGACGCTGTTGACAGCGTGAACAGAGAGATGCTGGACACGATCGGCCATACGATTCTCCGCAACGACTGAACGGGCGAAACGGCGATCGTGGGTGGTGATGAGCAGTTGGGCGCCTGCCTCGGCAACTGCGGCAAGCCCATGCGCCAGTCTCTGACGGTTGTCGTGATCGAGCAATTCCTGCGGATCGTCGAGAATGAGCAGCGAAAGCCCGCCACGCGTTGCAAGCACATGCTCCCGGAAAGCGAGAAAGAAGCCGAACAGTGCACCGCGCAGAGCGGAGGCGTTGGAAATGTGCTGCGCTGGCGCGGTGACGCCCTCGCGGCCGACCTTGAGGTCCAGCACACCTCGCGCATTCATGTCCGTACCGATGAGGTCGGGCGCAAAGGTCGTGGCATTGCGATAGATCGCGCGGCGCCAGTATTCAGACCGATTGTGGAGTTTGCGGCGCAGCGTGTCGACCTGCGTCTGCGCCAAACCGCCGAGCGGAACGAGAAGGTTGAGCGCCGTGACCGCCCGCGCGCAAGCCGCGATACGGTCTTTTTTGGCGTCACAGTCTTTGCGCGCGGCTTCCATTCGGCGCACCTGTTCGCTCGCTGAATTGAGCGGGGCGACGCCTTCCACGATCCGAAGAAGCGAGGTCAAGCGCCTGCCGATCGCCCGATCTGCGTCTGCATCCCCATCGCCGCCGCGTCGCACCGTGTGCACAAAGGCTGTCAGCGCCATCCCGTTCTGCTCCCGCCATTCAGCGAAAGCCAATGCACGCACGATGCGATCGATCATCTGTTGCAGCCGGGCAGAGCCTGCCTGCAAAGCGGCGGGCAGCGATCGACCAGCCGGTTCCTGAAATTCTGGAAGTGCGGCAAGCCGTGCGTCGATCAACGCAACGGCATCAGTGCGTAACGTCCCCAAGGTGCCGCGGAACGGTTCCGTTGCAAAAAGATCGTCAGCCAAACCAGCCCGAAGCAGCGCGGCAGGAGAGGTGGGCAGGTCATGGCGCACTTCGCCACTTATCGCCGGCGGCAGTTCCTGAAGGAGGCGCCCGCACCAATGCGCCGACCATTCGGCGATCGTCCGCGCAATCACCTCCCGGTCGCGTGCTGCCTCGACGAGATGATCGGTTACGGGCACCCCTGTCACCGGATCGCACGCGCCGTGAAGTTGACCGACGCAAACGGGGCAAGTGCCGTCGTCGATATGGTCATGATCGTGCATCCACGCCGATACCTTGGCATAGAGTTGGGCACGACGCGCCCGATCGGGATCGGCAGCCAACGTCGACAGCGTCGCGGCTTCAGCCTCCACCTGCGCCAGCAATTCAACGACTTTGGCGGTCTCGGCAGCGTCCACCTTCAGCGCGGAAAGGCGGGTAATCGACGGCAATTCGCCGATGACCTTTAGCCCTTCGATTGCCGGGCGAATGCTGGCTTCAAGATCGTCGCGGGCCTGCTTGTTCTCCGCGTCAAACCCTGTACCGAGCACCTCTTGCGCTTCGCTCAATGCCTTGGCTTTGAGTTCGACGAAATGCTTCGCGATTTCAGCGATTCGTTCTTGTGCGCCTTCGGCATCTACCGTCGGCCGGTCTCCTTCAAATGCGATACTCGGTGTTTCGGTGAGGATTGCGGCGAGGTCGTCGGCCGCTTGCTGATAGCGGCCCGCGATCTCCACTCTCTGCTTTTCAAGCTCGGGCGTCGCGGTCTTGGCAAGACGACCGGCCATCTTTTCGGCGTGCCGCGCGAGGTCCACGAGGTCAGCCAGACCAGTCAGTCGTGCCACCGCTTCGCCCAGCTGAGATGTCGAACCGACCGAAAGGAACGGCAGCAATGCGGGCATGATCGTAGCGATCCGCCATGCGATAGGATCGATGCCCGTAGCGCCCAGATCAGGAGGCGTTTCGTTAATCTTGCCGCGAGTCGTGCGGATTTGTGAACGACGTAGCGGTGGCAATGGGGTGCCAGTCGAATCCAAAAATGTCAGTTCGACCCAGCTATCTGCGGGGATCGGCTGGCCATCCGCGGGAAGCTCGGCCGATTTGGGCGGCAACGGGGTGATCGCCGACATAGGGTGCGTCGTGGTCGCGCCATCGTCACGCAAAATCTCACATGCAAAATCCAGCGGCCCCTCTTCTGGCGGCCGCTGCGACCGGATCAGGTGGCTGGTCAGGCACCAGACAATCGCATTGGCGATCGAGGTCTTGCCCGAACCGTTCACGCCTTCCAGCAGCGTCACGGGCTTTCCCGGTTCAAATACGAAAGATGCCGGCGGGGCGCTTGGTCGGCCATAGGCGTGTAACCCCGCGAAGCGGTGCGCCTCGACCTTCACCAGACGCAAAGTCTTGATGGCGCGGCTACCACCGTCCTCGGCCGATGCTTCGATCGTCGGCGGAGGCGTGCCGATCATGTCTATGATCGCCTCGGTATCTCCGGCCGACAGATTTGCCTGCCATCTGCCATGATTTTGCCGATACCAGTCGAGGACCGCCCGCGCGTCATCCGAAGCCATCGCGAGTTCATCGCCACCGCCGAGAGCCACGGCACGCCCACCGACCAGATCGGCGAGCAGGGCGTCGATTGTCAGCAGATGAATGTCACGCGGTGCTGGCGCGTCGTCGGCCATAATTCCCCCTTCTTCAGCTATACTGCTGATTGATTCCTTTTATCGCATCATGATCTGAATTTATTCAATAGATATTAGAAAAATCGCGAACCTCGCCAAATAGTACGCCACCATTATTTTGCCTTCGCCGGAATAGGCTTGGCAGCAGCTCCATGAAGCCAGTCGACCCAATTTCCGAGGAAAGCGCGATAATCTTTCATCGTGATCTGAAGAAAATGGAGGCCCACGACGGCACGATCTTTCTGCTTTGTACTAACAAAGCAGAACCTCGTAACTGGCGCCCCTTCCGTCGTTTGGCCTTGGCTATCGAGGTATAGGACGCCTCCGTGCGCCAACCCGTTACGCAGAATGCTGCAGAATGTTTCCGTGGCTAACGCGCCGGCGGCGGTTAGCGCGAGGTCTGCGGCAAGAGCTTGTTGAATGTCCATCGGCAGACCTTGCTTGGAAAGATCTGGTAGTGCCGCGTCCTTTGGCAAATAATGATATCGCCACGCGCCTACGTTATAGAATGGTGCCTTGGCGACAGCGCTCTCACCGATATCCGCCTTTACCGCTCTTGCTAATGTGGCGTCGAGAACGGCATCATTGAGATGGCCGACCGCTCTGCCCTTTTGCGGCTTCCATATCCTCTCGATGGGCAAATTCACCATTGGCGTTGAGAGCGCCAAGAGGAATGATGCGTTCAACGGAAGAATCCGTCCATCGGATTTGTTCGAGACTAAAGGCCAAAGCTGTTCAAGAAGTATCTGGCATCTGCGAGGAACGTCGATGCTGAAATTTTGTGGATTACCCATGTGTCCCCGACCCCGTCGTTCAACTATTATATCAACGTCCTGGGCTTGGTCTCAGGTCCCCGGTGGACGCACGTCGTTTCCGAAGAGGTTGGGTTGCTCCAAGGCATCCTTCTCGACCTGTTCAGTCATCGCCTGGGCAGATGCGATAGTTGCGCCAGAGGTTGATTTCCATGCATTCGCGAATCGTTGACGATCGACATTTGCATAGTCGAGAAGTGCTCCGAGCATCGATTTTGTTTGGACGCTGAGACCATCAAACGTCGGCAGCGCGATGTGGTAGCTCGCCATTTCAAGCTCGCGCCCGGTCACGAAAAGCTGGTCCGATTTGAGGAGCCGTACCGCTTGATCCGCGACGATTTCGGCTGGGATTTGATCCAGATCCCGCTTTAAACCGGCTTCTACCGCCATAGCGGTTCCCCTGCCACCGGGCGCGTATTTTTCGACCAGTGCCATAGCCAAGCGAAGCGTCTGCTGCCCATCGTCATTGCCCAATGCACCCAGCCGCACAGCCCTCAGGATCAAGTCCCGCCTCTCGTCTATTGTCCGAAATGCCGCACCGACGCTTACGTAATCGAGGCTCTGGCAAGCGATGGCCCCAGCAAGGTAGGCCAAGCGGCCAGCCGAGCGAGCAGCCTGTGAATCCGGATGATAAGCAACGGCGGCCGCGGCCAACCGAGAGAAGCCTTCCAAAGCTCTGACTGCGGACGGAGCGCCAAACCCCTCCGATAGAGACGACAGTATATCAAACCGTGCCTCCTGAAGGTTCTTGTTTCGGAAGCTCTTATCCACGGCCTGCAATTCGGCGATCAGTTGCTCATCACCCATTCGCTCCGGATAGAGAACAGCCTGACTGTTCTGAATGCGTTGAATGTCTGTGCCATCGATTAGTTGAAGGTCCAGCTTCTCTGCCACGGACCGTAGATTTTTACGCTTATCGGTCGTTGCAACATATGCACCATCAACGTCGAGCGCATCGGCCAGTCCGCTTGTCCAGAAAATGCGCTCAACTGCCTTTGGACGTTGCTTGTATTTGATGTCGCAAATCTGCACCCGGCGAGATGTGCCGGTTGGACGCTCGTATAACCAAAGGTCAACGTCAGTGAGGTCTTCATCCGCAAAACGAAACGGAACCCCGCGAATGACGAAGAACCCAGCACGCAAGAAGTAGGCGCGCAGAACCTCCTCCAAGACGGCCCCTTTGGGTGTTTGTACTTTATCGTTCATCACAGCACCCGCCCGCCGCGAACGGCCTCAAGCACGTCCCGCGTCGCTCGCTTGCTCAACGGGGATTGGTTCTTACGAATTGATGTTCGGCTTTCCTCGGGACCGACGTATCCTGCCATGGGCGCGCTCGGCAGATCGGCTAGAGATTGGGCATAGGCATTACCCTGCGTGAGTACCTGCAACGCAAGCTCGCCTACCTCACTCTTAAGTAGCCGCAGATAGTAGCGATTAGAATAACTCGCGTCTCGCCGGAGCTTAACGACGCCGTTGACCTCAAGAACCCGATAGTCTTGCCCGATAGAAGTTGTCGGTCCAACCTCACGGCCGGATATCAGCTTGCTCACAAGTGCAGGAAGCTGCGTGATCCTGCCTTGGGAGGATGGTCGAGAAATCATGCCGTAGGTGAGCGCTGCCACAAGCGATTTAGCCATGTCGAAGCAATCATCCACCATCGGATCGACAAACTTATGAAAGGCGGCTGGTGCAGTGACGTATACATGGCTGCCCTGCTCGTTCGTGACCTCGTTGAGATCATAGACGGCTGCCGCAACCAGCTTTTCAAAGAGCGGCTTCGACAGAACGTGCTCAACGTGCTGTACGCTCAAGCATCCGCTCTTCGACAGTTGTTCGGAGATTTCGCTAATTAGACGCTGTTCGGCATCGTCGAGCGAGGTCAGTACCTTTTGGGTTTTTGCGACGGACGACCGGCGGAAAAGGTTGCCGTTGAACAGCAACCGGTCGTTGCCATCGCCCTCCTTATCGACGAACCCAATGCCCTCAGCGCGATCGAGAAAATCGTCGACCTGGGCATTCGTGAGCTTGTGCGTATCGCCAATCCGTTGAGAGACATCGGCGCGCCGGATGGGCGCTTCCGAAGCGACTTCCGCCAAGGTGATTGACGCTTCTTCGTAGGTGCTCGGCTCAGCCTCGTTGTAGATGTCAGTGGCGTGCCCAAGCGAACCGCGCGTCGTGACGCCCAGAATAGAGATGTCCTCCTTGGACTGATCGATCAAGCGCTTACGCTCAAGAACTTGGAGAAGCCCGTTCAGCTCCAAGCGGGGATCGAGGCCCGAGGCCACAGCGATGGCGCGGGCTTCAACCTTGGTGACAGTAGCTTGGTTTGTCTGGCCAAGTTTCGTAAGGAGGGTAGCGGCTTTCGCTGCTTCGTTGATAGCGGGAAACTCCGCTGGTCCGTTCACATCCAGAACGAGCTTGCGACCATGGTGAATTACCCACGCGCCCTTGATTTCCCTGTCGCTCGCCGTTCCCATAAGCCCCCCTTCGAATTTTTGTACGAATTTGTTCAGTCTATTCCAAGCTTATTGAAGAATATCTTGTTTCTCATCTCTGCGTCCCGAAGAAGCTTAGTCCAGCTTAAAACCTCCATATAAAGACTGTTGTTGCCGAACCATCGAAACCATCCAAGCCCGTCAGGCATAGGTGTGAAATCTTTTTCGAACTCAAGCCATTTTCTGACCTTGGCGGTGAGGTCGCAAACTACGTATCCGTAGAATGGCGTCGTACCGTTGACGACAATGTCTCGTCCTGTAGGAGTCTTGAACTTTCCCTCTCGAATTTGGTTCACATAGCGAACGATCTGCTGAATCGGATCTTCCTTTGATGAAGGGTCAGCAAAATTGTCGCGCTGCGGCTTCTTGAACTCGAAAATCGTGATGGGATTGCTGGCCTCGTTCTGCCCCCGAAAAGCCACGCGCCGATTGTAGATGGTGATATCTGTTCTGTCGCCATTGGCTCTGTTTAGCGGCTTGTCGGAAGAAACGTAGGACGAGAAATTCAGTCGTTCATCCAGCATCCAAAGATTATGCGCATCGTAGTCGAGGTCTTCTGAGTCCTTCTTGCGCCGCATGATGATGTCATGCACGTCGCCTTCCGATTTGTGTTTTCCACCGGCATCGATTTCCAGAGACTTGGAGAATAGGTCGAGAACACACTTTCTCATGGAAACGTAGTGGATGAGATCATTCTTGCTGGTGTCGGAAATGCTATCCATGAGCTGATTAATCTTTTCACCTAGCTCATCGAAGTTTTCCGATTTCAGCAGTGCGGCGACCTGTGACCGCGTCCGGATTTCCTTTTCGTATTTCTTTTTTTGAAGATGAAGCTCGATATCCTGATTGGACGGCCGCATGGGTAAGGCGTCGAAATCGACCTCATTCGCGAGCGTCCGATGCCAGGGTGCATCGGCCGAAACATAGTCGGCGATACGCGCCTGCTTGCGCCTCTTCCGCTCGGTAATTTCCGAACCGACTGCCGACTGAGCGATTTCTGCGGCCCTCTGCTCTATCTCGCTTTGGGAAATGCCGTTGAGCAGATCGTTATCGGTCTGAAAGCGGAACTCGCCTCTTTCGAGAGATACGTTGTCATTCAGGTAGTCGCTAAAGACATAGGACTTGACGACAAAGTTGCGCCCTTTGGACAGGTCTTGTTCGGGACCGGTGTCATAGAACTCTTCGGCAAACTCAGGGATATAGGTTTGAAGCGGGTTGTCAGTCACTTCGCGCCGGTGCGCGACTAGGCTGACTTTGCTCTTGGCCGACCTCGGAGCATAGAGTTTGAAAACGCGGACCTGGAACTCTTTGGCCTCTTCGTTGCTCGTGAGCGTGAAGGTGCCGTGCTCGACACTCATCTCGACGATCTGGCTGTCCCCCTTACCCAAATAATCGTTGAGCGAGACGCCGCCAGCCGGCTCCTTCGCCTCCCTGATCACGATACGCGGACACACCCGCTCTTTATCCACGAAATACGGCAGCAGCCGTTCGACGATCACATGTTGTAGCCCCCAAAAGCCCGGACATTTCTCACGGTGCTGCTTGGGCCGCGATGAACTCGCGGGGTGAACGATATCCGAGCGCCCGATGCGGGTGAAGCTCGTTGTAGTGGTCGAACCATTCCGGC